>ULWN01043443.1_pt1 | contig 113800 bp, 99 predicted proteins | sample 1960371 | NCBI WGS metagenome assembly ULWN01 (sample SAMEA4835813, study PRJEB28245) | human gut metagenome | biome: gut microbiome; material: fecal sample | place: Denmark | collected 2008 | reverse complement strand
AAATTTGCCTTTAACCACAATCAAAATTAAAAAGACAAACCCTAATTTATCTAACTAACCTTAACCCACAATCAAAATTGAAAAAGTTTACTATACTAACAAAAAGGCTAGTTACTATTTAAGCAACTAGCCTTTAATTAGTTATAAAATTTAATTTCTACTATAAATCAACAGAATAAAATTCGAAAATCACTTTACTTCAAAGATAGCGAAAGAACTACCATAAGCAGTAACCTTATTATTCTTTACTTCTGTTTCGCCGATTTGGTATAGAGTTGAAGCAACATCAAAATCAAATGGTACAGTTTCGTCATTTGCAGATGGGTTTACAACAACAACAAACTTACCCCTCTTGTAGATGAAAGGATACTTTTCTTTCTCAGCATAAACAACTTCAAAGTCACCGTCATTGCCAAGGTCTTTGTTATTATGACGAAGTGCAATAACATCAGTTACAACCTTATAAATTGAGTCAGGGTCATTCTTCTGATTTTCAACAGTTGGTGCATCTGCATTTTTATCAACCGGTAAATAACATTCATCAGCAGTTGAGAAACCTAGGTTCTTTTCACTATTCCACTGCATAGGTGTTCTTGAACCTGTACGAGAATAACCACCTTCTTTAGAAACAAGGTCACCTTGGTATCTCATACCGATTTCATCACCATAATATAGGAACGGTACACCCGGTAAAGTAAACAGAGTTGCAAAAGCAAGTCGGATTGTTTCTTTATCTGCATAGTGAGTCATTCTTGGCATATCGTGGTTATTAGTCATAAAGCTAATGTAACCGTTAGCCTTAGTTTTTTCATAGTTAGGAACATACTCATCCATAGCGGCAGTAATATCGCCCTTACCGTTCTTATGGAAGAATGCTTTGTTTTCACCATCTTTTTCATATCTAAACAGACGGCTATAACCATTGCCGTAATGGTCAAGATAAAAGTCCATATGGAAACCGGCATTGTTAATAGCTCTTTCAGGGTTACACCATTCTGAAACCATAGCAGCCTCAGGGTAATCCTTGTCTAGCATTTCTCTGACACCACGCCAAATCTTAGCAGTAGCGATTTTTTCATCATCATTCTTTACCAAAGAGTCAGCCATATCAACTCTGAAACCATCATCACCCTTATCTAGCCAAAATCTCATAACATCCTTAATTGCTTCTGCTGTAGCTAATGCATCAGGATGGTCATAAGGTAACTGCCACTCAGGGTGAGTTACTTCATAGAAGCCATAGTTAAGAGCAGGTTGGCTACTAAAGTAGTTAACCATATAGTTACCGTCACGCTCACATAAACCACACATCATTCTATATTCAGGTGGTGCATCCCATACTGACTTTGTAAAGATATATCTGTTTGTATATTCACTTTCCTTAGCTTTTTTACTTTCTAAGAACCAAGGATGTTGGTCACTTGTATGACCCGGAACTAGATCCAGCAAAATCTTAATGCCCTTTTTGTGAGCCTCATCAAAAAGTCTTACCAAATCTTCATTTGTACCATATCTAGGAGCAACCTTCTTGTAATCTCTTACATCATAACCGGCATCCATAAACGGTGAATCGTAAACAGGGTTTAGCCAAATTGCGTTACAACCAAGACCCTTTACATAATCAAGTTTTTCAATAATACCCTGAATATCACCGATACCATCACCGTTAGTATCGTTAAAAGACTGAGGATAAATTTCGTAAAATACCGCGTCACTTAACCACTGTGGCATATTTCATCTTCCTTTCGATAGTAAATTTTTGAAATTAATTTAGTGTTTTATTTACTGTAAACAATAATCAGTTGATAATGTCCTTAGTACCATTTATCATTTATATAAAGGAGGTAATAGTATGACTATTACAAAGATAAATAATACTTCATTTATGTTTGAATTTTTACAAGACGAACTTACCTTTAATACTGAGGACGATTTAATATATCACATTATGAACATTGTTGCAGCTGTTGAAAAGTTAAACACAAAGCACTGTGCATTTGTGTTAGAGGTTGTTAAGTCAAGGAAAGGTTCAATCTTTCTCTTGACCATTAGATATGGCAGAAAAAGATTTAAAGTAAAAAGAAACCTTGACCACACCATATATTCTTTTGAAAATTGTGATGATTACTTAAATTGTATATTTACCTTACACAAATCTTCTTATCCATTATCAAGAAACCATGGTTACATAATGGATAACAAATACTACCTATGTTTTTCCAATTCATTTATCTCTAAAAAGACAAAACTCCTTGTGTGTCAATACGGAAAAAAATGTGAAAACAATAATATTCTCTTAGCTAGGCTAAAGGAATACGGAAAATATATCGGTGACAATTGTGTAGAAAATATCAGTAAAAATCTTACTTACAAAGAGCTTTAAGGTTGTTAATTGCCTCAGTAGCTGAGTCAGCCTTAAATACTGCTGTACCTGCAACACAAACATCAACACCGGCATCATATGCCTGTTTAATAGTAGCCTCACCGATACCACCATCAACTTCGATAAGAAGTTCAGGATTTACCTTGTTAGCTTCTTCTCTGATTTCTTTAACCTTTGGTAGCATATCTGCCATAAATGACTGACCACCGAAACCGGGTTCAACTGTCATTACAAGAACCATAAATAAATCCTTTAGATAAGGGAAAACTTCTTCAGCCTTTGTATTAGGCTTAATTACAAGTCCGGGCTTTTTACCACAAGCCTTGATTTTATCAATAGTTTCCTGTACATCACTGTCACTTTCAATATGGAAAGTAATAATATCAGCACCGGCATTCGCAAAGTCTTCAATATACTTTAGTGGTTCAGAAATCATTAAATGTACATCAAAAGGCTTTTCGGTATATTTTCTAACCGTTTTAATTACCGGTGCACCAAATGTAATATTCGGTACAAAGTGACCGTCCATAACATCAAGGTGCATATAGTCTGCTCCTGACTTGTCCATTCTCTCTATTTCTTCACCCATAACTGAAAAGTCACATGATAGTAGTGATGGTGCGATTAACATAATAAAATTCCTCCTAAGGTTTCTTAATCATAGGGACAATCATTGTTGCTATTCCCCAGAAAATTGTATAAAGTAGCATTTCTACTGTACCCAAAATTGAAGTACCGGCATAAAGGGCAATTGTTGACATAATCATAATGCCAAGTGCCACACCGATTAGCTGAATAATTACAGAAATGCTTATATTTGTTCTCATCTGTACACATCCGGAGAGTGCTCTGGCAATCTGAGTAAATTTACCTCTTGTTGCTAAGTATGCTCTGGATTTTTCTTCATGTACACCGGTTACTTCCTTACAAACATTGCCAAGTCCTGTTGGAAGTACCTTTACACTTCTATAGAATACTCCAAAGTCCTCAGAAACTTGTTCTGATGTAATATTACAATCACTTGTGCTGATTAGTAGGCTAATGCCATTGTACTCAGCTCTTTGAAGTTCTCTTGAAATTTCAATACTAGGTCTGTATGTTGTAATTAGCATTGCAACAAGTACACCTGACTGAGCAATAAAAGTTGTTTGCTTATGCTGATGGTGGTATGTTTCTTCAATATTTCTTTCAGGCATATTGATACTGTACTTTCTCATAAGTTCTCTGTTACCTACAAGAATTCTGTCACCGTTTACCCAACCAACAAGTCCAAGACCATCTTCATACATTACAGACTCAACATCAGGAAGTACCATTCTGCTCTCTTGAAGTGCTTTATCAAACACATAAGAAAGTGGACTGTTTACTTCTTTTAGTACTGCTGCAGCACATAAACAAGATTCATCAAGTTTCACTTCATTAAATGCTTGAATGTTGTTTAGAATAATTGAGCCTTCAGGATATAGTTCACTGGCATCAACCATAATTGCCGATGTATCACAAAACTGATTTACACCTTGATAACCACAAAGCATTGCACCCTTTTTCAGTAGTGTTTTACAAAGTTTTCTCATAGGCACATTAACTGCCATTAAAGTGCAAATAGGGATACTTACTGTTGTAATAAGTGAAAGTGTACTGATTGCACCTACAAAATCTTTCTTAATTAATCCGAATAAAATTGCAACAACTATTGCACAAATTGTGGTGTATGGTGCAATTTTACCGGATGCCTCTTCTGATGGATCAGGTGCATAGGAAAGTTGCAAGTAGTTTGTTAAAAAGTCTGTTTTGTGCTGATAAGCAACAATAGGCTTTTCTATAACAGTACCACTCATCATCTTTGAGGCAATATTTTCATCAGTATAAATTTTTGCTGAATACATTTTCTTCTTATCATCAGCAATAAACTTAAAGTTCTTGTCAACTCTGCTAACCATATAATATTTACCAACAGAGTTACACAGTAGCCCTACAATAAGGATAGCTGTATAGTAACTGTACTTACCTATAAAGTAACTTTGGCTAGCAAACAGTCCCACTATACTTGAAAGCACACCACAAACATAACCTACTGCTACTGCCGTATCGGAATTACCCTTAAACTTGATAAGTGAGGATAAGCCATTCTTTAGTGCTACTCTTGAAACTGCACCTGCTACTAAAATAACAATTAAGTTTAACACACCGTAAATTACAGGTGCTACATAACCTGCACCTAAAGTCGATGGCAATGCTCTCTGTAAAAATACAAAGAACAATGTTGCCACAGCTAAAACACCTAAAGCAAAACTTTGGAACTTTAGTTTACTTAGGTTACTGTTAATTTCATCAGCAACACTTTCCTTATCATTTTCGTCATCATAGTCATCAACAGTAACAACCTTTTCTGCAGTTGTTCTGTTTTCTACAGTATCCTTACCCTTTGAAGTAAATAGGTTGATAACTGATTGTGCAAATTTATTTTTATTATTTATTGGTTCTTCTGTAACTACAGTTGAAGTTGGCCTATATGTAGCAGAAATTTCAGGATTCTTGCTTTTTAGATATTCTTCATATTCTTGTCTAACTACAACTGAAAACTTACCTACATTAACATTTAACTGTTCCAAAGGACTTTCAGGCTTATAAATTGGCACTTTAGAAACCTGAGTTGTACCTTGTGGTACAGGCTTTTGCTTTCCGAAAAGTTTTTCATAATGGAAATCATCAGGTTCTTCCTCATCCTCATGCTTAGGTAATGGAGGAAGATTTTTTTCCTTAATCAATTCATCAAGGCTGTCTTTCTTGAACTTTTCTTCGTCAAAGTCCTCATTAGCCATAGCGATAGGAAAAGTATCTTCTTCCTTTTTTTCCGGTACATCAGGAATATCAATATCAATAGTATCTATATCTTCAATTTCAATAGGCTTAATGTCAAACTGAGGAACACTCTCAATAATATCGTCAGCTACCAGTGTACCCTCCGGTACATCACTGCTAAGTTCAACATCCTCTTCAACAGGAACAGGAGCATTGAAAAAGTCACCACTATAGTCCGGTAAATCTTCTTCATCATCGGTCACTTTACCGTTTTCGTCACCTTGGCGTTCCATCATAACCTCAGCGTTCATGGTAGTGCCGATTTTCTCTCCTACAATTGTATTATTTTCTTCATCTTCATCATCCACAGGAGCCATTGAGTAAAACATAGTCTTAATATCCTCTGTTACCTCCGGTGGAGCTTGATTTTCTTTCTTAATTACCTTTTTCTCTTCCTTTTTAGGTTTTTTCTTAACCTTATTCTTTAGAAAGTCAGGTTTCTTAAACTCCATTATTTCTCTCCTATTTATCTTTTGTCTGCTATTTCATACATTAAAATACCTGCTGCAACAGAAGCGTTAAGAGAATTGATTTTGCCCTTCATAGGAAGTGAAACAATAACATCACAATCCTTTGCAACAAGTGGACTGATACCCTTACCCTCATTACCGATTACTAGGGCAACTGCACCGTCATAGTTAACTTTCTTGTAATGCTCACCGTCCATATCAGCACCATAAACCCAAATACCCTTATCCTTTAGCTTTTGGAGTACTGCTGAAATATTCTTAACTCTTACAACCGGCATATACTCTAATGCACCGGCAGAAGTTTTTTCTACTGTATAAGAAAGTCCTGCACTTCTTCTTTCAGGAATAATTACACCGTGAGCACCGGCACATTCTGCAGTACGAATAATAGCACCTAGGTTGTGTGGGTCTTCTATCTTGTCAAGAACAATAATGAAAGGACTTTCCCCTCTCTCTTCTGCTAAAGCAAAAATCTCCTCAAGTGTACTGTATTCCTTTACTGCACATTGAGCAACAATACCCTGATGGTTTACACCTTTAGCTAAGAAATCCAGCTTTTTCGAGTCAACATCTTTAACAGGGATATTTTTCTGTTTTGCTTTTGCAATAATCGCAACAACCGAGCCACTTCTCTCTCCCTTTGCTACAAGGATTGACTCAATACTTCTGCCACTACGGATTGCTTCCATAACAGGGTTACGACCTGCAATTATATCATTTCTTTGATTATCTAAATTCTGTTTATTTTGTTCCATAAAAAATTCCTTTTGTTTATACCTTTTCTAGTAATTTGTACAGAATAAGTATAACACAAAAGGAAATTAAGTAAAAGCAAAAACATAAAAAAACTAAAATAATTATGGGGTTTTACAGATTATTTAAAACTGCTGCACCTTTATCTACATAATTCGGCAAAATTCCGTAAAAGCCTGTTGTTTCATCTTTGAAAAGTCCCATATGTGGTGGAAAAACCGTAAAGGAAAAATATGCAATAAGGAACAGTCCCAACAAAAATAATGACGGTACAAAGTAAGTACTGAAATTTTTATCACTTAAAGTAACCTTATAAGAAATAATCTGAGAAAAAATAACTGCAAAAACGCCCATAGCAATATCAACACCAACCATTTTATCTCCAACAAAAAGTGAAAATAAATAGTGCATAATTATTATGAAAAATCCCATAAAGTAAATGCCAAGGACTTTACCCACTACAAATGGCTTGAAATACACATTGGAAACCAAAAGCTCAACAAGTCCCCAAATGGCATAGGCAATGAGAAATATTTTTGTGTTTTCCCACACAGACTCATTAACTGCACCAAAAAGAATCGAAAAAACCGTACCGTCAGTTAGCTGATAAATATAGTGCAACAAAAACGCCAAAGAAAACACAAAGAAAGCACCTACTATTTCAAGGTTACGAAAAAATTTAACTTTCATAACAGCCTCCATATAATTTATATAAAATTATATGAATAGCTTAGGTATAAGATTACATAGAAAGTAATATTATTATAGCAGTAGCCAGTCCACCCATTAAGGCTGAAACACCCAGCCTAATTGACCAATAAATAATCTTAGATTTTATTTTTATCGCTGATGGCGGGTACATTCGCCTTAGCATTAACTTTGCTTCTCTTTCCAAAACATTTTTCTGAGCATCTGTATATTCAGGACGAACCACAAGCAAAGCCTTTTCGTAATACATATTGTTGGTTTCTGTAATCTCCAGAACCTGTCTGTTTATGCCTCTTAACATAGCAAAACCCTCTTTCTATCTATATTTTTGACCTAGTATTTAGTATGTAATCACCAAAAATAAAACAAATTTGATAATTCTTTGTAATAATTAAAATTACAATTATACAGTTAGTAAACTAACATTTTACTAACATTTATGTGGAAAACTATGTTGGCAACTAGGAAAACCCTTGAAGTTATCCACTAATACTCTAAAAATAATGCATTTTTCTACAAGGAAAGTTTTTCACATTAACAATTTCCATATGGTTTTCAACATAATTATATTACAAATAGTAATATTGCCTCTGTCAAGGAAGTTACAAAAATAAAACAAAAAATTTAAAATTTCTTACATAAACAACAAAAGCACCCCTATTATAGAGGCACTTTTGTTGTTACTATTTACTATTGACATTTTAAATGTATCAAATGTGCAACCCCCGGAATACTCTCTCCTTGCTGATTTGCAGTTGGACTCATCAACGCACCTGTAGCTATAAACAGTACATTTCGGTACTTTTCACTTTCCATATCCTTTAATATTTTGCCACAAAGTACCGATGCACCACATCCACAACCTGAACCACCTGCATGAACATCTTGAGTATCTCTGTCAAAAATCATCAGTCCACAATCCCTATGAACACTATCAATGTTATACCCATCATCATTTAGCAATTGATGCAAAAGCTCCGAACCTACTTGTCCTAAGTCACCTGTAAAAATTCTGTCATAATCATTAGGTGTGGTTTTGGTATCATTAAAGTAGGTTAAAATTGTGTCATAAGCAGCCGGTGCCATTGCAGCACCCATATTATTTATGTCCTTTACCCCTTTATCCACAATTTTCCCTACTGTAGCATTTACCACTTCAACGCCTTTCCCCTCATTACTGACAATTACAGAGCCTGAACCTGTTACTGTCCATTGAGCAGTTTGAGGTCTTACACCACCATATTCAAGTGGATAACGGTACTGCCTTTCTGCTGTACAAAAATGCGATGAGGTTACAACGGCAGTTTCTCTTGCACTTCCACCACCTACTGTAAATGAAGCCATAATTATCCCCTGAGCCATTGTTGAACAAGCCCCATACTGACCAAGGTAAGGGATATTAAAACTTCTCATTGAGTAACTGGAGCTTATAAGCTGATTTAATAAATCCCCTGCAAATACAAAGTCAATATCCTCCGGATGTGTTTTGCTTTTTGTCATTGCACCGATAAAAGCCTCTTGCTGAAACTTAGCTTCAGCTTTTTCCCAAGTAGGTTGACCAGCCCTTGAGTCGTAAAAAATCTTATCAAAATATTTTTCTAAAGGACCTTCAGCCTCTTTCTTGCCAACTACTGAACTATAACCTGTTATTACCGGTGGATGTAAAAATTCTACTGTATATGAGCCAACTCTTTTTATCATAAGAAAAACCCCTTTTACACTTATTATGTGCAAAAGAGGTTCTTTTATTTTATTAAATTAAAATTATTTCTTTCTGTTTACTGTAAATGTTTTTCCATAGCCGTTATAAGCCTTTTTTCTTACTGTTGCAGTACCGTAAACTCTGAACTTAGTTTTGCCCTTAGAAACAGTTAATTTGTAAGAAGTCTTTGTAAGAGTTTTTACATTTTTCCACTTGCCCTTAACATTTTTCTGAAGAACATACCTCTTAGCACCCTTTGACTTACTCCAAGATAAAGTAGCCTTGCTACCCTTTACTTTAGAAGTTGCCTTAGTAATCTTGCTAGGTACAATTTTAAATGTTTTTGCAACAGAACCGATTGTAATGCCACTACCGTTAATATAAACTGTTGCAGTACCAACATTCTTGTTATTTCTATAGCTTAATCTATAACTTGCAGCATCATAACCTGCCTTTACAGTTAGACCACTTTGACCAACATTTCTACCGGTATAATCTTTATTCTTAACGCCAACTACTGTTGCAGTATACTTATTTAGACAAAGAGCATATGTTTCACTAACATAACCGTTTACATCTTTAACCCAAATGCTCATATGTGCATTAGGATCATAATTTTTGTAGGTATAGTTAAATTCATTCTTTGCATTTAAAGTTATCGCCTGACCACAAACAGTTATAGTAGTACCTGATGTTCTACCGTAATTACAAGTATGAACATAAACAGTTTGTGGAGCATCTACAGTGTTTAATCTATATGTAACAGTCTTGTCTCTATTAGTTCTTACATAAGAAACTGTAGCGAATTTAGTTTTTTTGCTAACTTGACCTAGTGACATAAAGAAAGTACTGTTTATTTGTTCTTTAGTTTTATTTTTATAGTACACCTTTACATAATAGGTACCTTTGCCTAAGAAACCATACATTGCTTCATTGTTGTTATCGTTTTTAATTACAGTCAAATCTTTCTTATAAAGCAAGTTAGGGTCAGTATAAACTTCAACAAGATATGATTCATTCCATTCATACTGTGTATGATTAGTAAAACCAAAGTTAAGCATAAAGTTTGCATCATTCTTTAAAGTAAAAGAATAAACCTTTTCAAAAGTATCAACAAAACTGTCTGATGCTTGAGTTGTGCCTTTTCTTACACTGTCAATATAAGCAGTTCTGCTTTTGTATGTAGGAACATTCTTAATAGCAGTTGCATTTGTTACTGCTGATGCTGAAACAGAACCTACCATTAGTACGCTAACTGCAATACTTATTGCCATTAGAATTGAAATTAATCTTTTAGTTTTATTCATAAATAACCTCCTCAATATTATACTACAATTATACTATTATATAAGAAATTTTTGCAACAGTTATAATTTACAAAAAAAAGACTAGACTGAACAAAATTTAGTGAATGTGCATAAATAACAAAAAGAAAAGAACTGCCTAACGACAGTTCTTTTCTTAAAATATTCTTTTTTCTGGAGAAAAAATTTTAATGAACAAAATCTATTAACCAAATTACACATTTAATACTGACTTTTGAATAGCTGATGAATCCTTAACATCAATTTTACCATCTTTGTTATAGTCAGCTACTGATAGGTTTTCAGGGGCAATATCTGCCATTAGAACAACATACTTCTGAATTAATGTTGCATCCTTAACGTCTACCTTACCGTCACCATTAGCGTCCCCCAATAGCTTTTCGCTACTAGCTTCACCAACATTATATAGCATTGTTTTCTCTACAGTTTTACCGTTAGAATCCTTAGCAACAAACTTTAGTGAATAGCTACCATCCTTTGATGGTGTCCACTTAGCAGTATTTGTTGTTGTGTTAGTTAGCTTTTCGTTATTTACATAGAATTCATAAGAAACATTACCCTTATTGTTATATGCTTCTGACTGTAGAGTAATTGCAGCACCAACACTCTGACCGGAATTTTTATCTGCACCACAGTTAATTTCTAGAGGAGCTTCGTTTACAACTGTATCTGATAGTAAAGCACCCATTCTAGCTAGTGGTACTGTAATATTATCAACATCTTCCTTTTCGTGTGAAGTTGATGGGTCATAGCTATATTCAACATTTGCATTATCTAACATTGATGGGTCGTGTGGTAATGTATCCATACCGGAAGTACCGTATGTTAAAATCTGCATTGCACCGATACCCTTAGTTTCAATATAGTTTCTGTCAATGCCTAGAGTTTTTAGTGGAATAGCTACTTCATAGATGTAACCATATTCTGATTTGTAACCAAGGTCTTTAAAGTCAACCCAGCTTGAGTTAGGGTCAAGATTATCACCAAGTTTACGGTCACCCTTTGCACCGTTTATACCAATAATTGAATCACTCTTTGTACCATTAGCATACTTAATCTTGAAACCGTTTCGGTTATCCTGAGCTTGGAACGAATTAACACCGATAGGAATTCTTGTGTCATAGTTGAACATATATGTTCCATCTGTATCCTTAGTATCTGCCTTAAAGATTGATGCACCACCGTTAGAGTTGTTTGAATCCATCGCTACAAGTGTATCAATATGTGTTGTGAAAGATACATTACCATCTTTAGCAACACCACCGTCACAACCCCAAACAAATGGATTAGTAAAAGTTGAACCGTCTTTATTTGTGCCTATCGCCTTGCCTGTTGCCTGTTTGTCAGGGTCAATAGAAAGTGCTAGGTACATTGGAATACTGTTTCTCCATGGTCTTGCTTCGTTTGATGTAGCAAAGTCATCATTTGGTGAAACGATATAAGTTGTGTTTGCCATTTCCCACATAAAGTATAGGTTATCATCATCCCATGCACCATATAGTGCGTATGCATCCCAAGGCTGTTCGTGCATTGAAGATGGCATATATACTCTTGGGTCATCGTTTGCAACACCCTGAGCAATAATCATTGAGCTATCCCAATCATCTGTCTTACCATCAACTGTGACTTTCTTGTACTTACCTAATTGCTTATTAGGGTTTGTACCGTAGTAACCACCCTCTGCCTCAGTTGCGTGACCATCTGACTTAGCAGAGAAAGTTGTCTTTGTTGATGTAAATCTTTTCTTAAATGTATATTCTTGAGTTGTTTCAACAGCATCACTACCCTTAGTTGTAAGAGTTAGTTTAATTGTACTGTTACCGATTTTACCTTCACCGACTCTGATTGTATCACCGTTAGCATAAGTTTTCTTAGCTGAACCGTCAATAGAATAAAAACCTGTCTTGCTACCCTTTAGACCAAGTTTTACTTCAATGTAATCTTTGCTGAAAGCAGTACCTGATGGTGTGTAAGAAAAACCATAAGCATGGTCGTCCATCTTACCATAATTAACCCACTTAGAATCAGCAGTTAAAAGTTTACATTCCCCTGTCTTTAGGCTAAGACCTGAATTTTCAGGGAACTGTTCTTTACCTGCACCTTTTTCAAGACCATTGTTGAAAATTACATTCTCAGATTTGTATGTAGCCGGAAAATCAATAGAGTAAAGACCATCTGCACCTTTTTCCATTAACTGACCAGGCCATTTTGCATTTTGTTTTGTACCATAGGCATATACATAGACCTTTGCCCAATTGTACTTTGAATTATCAAAATATGCCCTAGAACCTTCAGCAGCTGAGACTGAACCCATTGTGATTAATGTACAACTTAGCATAATTGCAAGTGTTAGTAGTACGCTTACATACCTTTTCATATATTTCATAGTTACCCTCCAAAGACTCTTTGTGAATAATTATAGCATATTAAACACATTCGTACAATACATTTGATTTATTTTGTATCTTTGAACAAAGAAGCAAGAGAATTATGAGACAAATAACACAAACTAAATTACAAGACTATGAACAAACATAATATATTCTGTTAAGTTGTTCATAAAAATAAGAGAGTCACAAAGACTCTCTTAAAAATTCAACATATTTTATTCTACATGACCACCATGCTTATAGTCTGTACCACCACTATCAGGTGTCTGAACAGAAGCACCGTTCTTTAGACTATAATATGAACTTGGCAATTCTTCTCTGCTGATTTCCTTGCCTTTCTTATCTCTATAAATTCTATACGATCTTGCCCTATAGTAAGATGATTGAATGTCATAGTTCTCACTATATGTATCAATTACATCATAAGAATCATCCTTAATACCATAGAATGCTGCGTGAAGAGTTGTACCCTCCATATAACAAGCCAGGAATACTTGATATTTAGAATCATTCTTTAGCTTTAGGTCAAGATTACCATAGTCAATAGCAGCATCAAAGCCACTCTTAGCATATACTGATGGATAAGTATGAGGTGAACGCTCAGCAATAGTTAGGTTACTTCTTACTGCTGCATTGTAAATTGTTGTACTAGACTGGCAGATACCACCACCAACACCATCAGTAAAGTCACCGTCAACAATAACACCTGCTGATGCATAACCCAGAGAAGTATCGTTACTGTTACCTGTGCAACCATTAAATGACCAAGTTTCACCAGGGTCAATAATACTACCGTTACAAGCCTTTAGAGAAACTTTCATATTCTGATTACCGTTAGCATCATTTGTTGAATAAGTTTCCCAAGCAGCAAGTAACTGCATATTTTTCTTTAGGAATGCAACATCATACTTAGGCTGAGTTGCAGTTCTTGTAACTGTAACCGTACCTGTATATGTACCGGAAGCATTGCCTTTTTCGACAATTGAATTTATCTGTGACTGTAAATCATCTTTATATACCTCAAGACCAGACTTACCTTCTTCATAAGTAAACATAGGACTTGAATTAGGGTTAAACTTAGTTACCCTTGCATCCTTTGCTTTTACATTATATTTCTTATAAATCTTATTAATTAGCTTGTCAACTGATGACTGGTTTAGACTGGCAGAAATCTTCATTACCTGTTCTTTAGCATACTCATTGCCGTTGCTATCAGTTGTTGTTGGATAAGTTGTACCGTCAGCCATTCTCTTTGAAATAATCTTTTCATCATCAAGAACAGTAGAAGTATCATACTTAAAAGTAAAGTCATCTTCGGTATAAGTTGTTTTTTCACCGTCAACATTAACTGTAATGTTCATCTTTGGTCTAGACTTAATTTCTTCACTTTTTAGAAGAATTCTAGCCTGTACTACTGTTAAGCCACCAATATCAACACCGGAAACTTTAGTACCTTTTGCAAAAACAAATTCACCTTTGTCATTTGTAATAGCTACAGTTGGCTTTGTTTCTGAAGTAGTTGTTTCTTGCTGTGCATTATTGTTACTAGGAGAAACAACACCTTGAACAACAAATACCAATACAACACAAAGTACAACTGCTACACCAATAATAGAGCCAACAATCGCCTTTTTGTTCTTAGGCTTCTTTGTTTCTTCTTTAACATCATCAACCATTTCCGGATCTTTAGTTATATCAACTAATTCCTCGGTAGGGTTACTGTTAGAAGGCTTTGTTTCTTTCTTTTCTTCTTGTTTTTTATTTTCTTTTTTCTCTTTATGTTCTACTTTTTTCTCTTTGTATTCAGGTTTCTTTTCTTCTTTGTGTTCAGGCTTTGTTGCCTTTTTGCTAATATCTACTTGGTCAGACTCTTTCTTCTCTGACTTTTCATTTTTAGGCTGTTCTTCGTTTTTACCATAAAGAATACGATTTACTTTTTCATTTATATTACGCATATCTTGTGTATTATAGTCAGATGGCTCAAAGTTGTCATCATCTTCTAAATCAGCAAGATAATTTAGTTCATCCAAATCTCTACTCACAGAAAACTCTCCTTCTTACATATTCTCTTTCTCTTAATCATTTCTTAATAATCGTATAATGTCCTACTTATAAGAATACTACAATAAACCGAAAAATTAAAGTGACAACCTTGTAACTTTTTGTCGAATTAATGACAAAGATATTTTAGCTAAAACATTAGTTTTTAGGGAAGTTACATATAATGACAAATTATTTATATAAAAAGAAGTATCATTATTGTAGTTTTGTTGAAAAGTCCGATATTTTTTTATATAATTAGTATTAGAAATTTATATGGTGAATAAAATGAAAGTGTTAATATTACTGACCGACACCGGTGGAGGTCATCACAGAGCCAGTCTTGCTCTGAAAAAAACAATAGAAAATGTTGAGGGCAATGAGGTTGTTATTGAAGATGCCTTAATGTACAGTTCTAAATTTTTACATTGGATTGTTACCAAGGGCTACTTGTTCTTTGCAAACAAAACTCCCAGACTTTACGGTAAAATATATAACTCTGCTGACAAGGTGTCTTTCCTAGACAAGGCAGTTCACGGTATCGCTTCTTTTTACTCAAGGAAGCTAGGAAAGCTATTTGATAAATTCAAACCTGATTGTGTAATCAGCTGTCATGCTTTTTGCACAGAGATGGTATCTTCCCTTAAAAAGAAAGGTCGTACAAATGCTCTTCTATTTAGCATTGTTACAGACTATGCTGCTCATGCTGCATATATTAATGACCTTGTAGATGCTTATATTGTAGCTAACAACGATATTGTTCATCAACTTAGAGACCAATACAATGTTGACTGCTCTATTATCTATCCTTTGGGTATTCCGATTTATGAAGAGTTCTACAAACATTGTGATAAGTATGCTATGAGGGAAAAGCTGGGACTTTCCCCTCACAAGAAAACTGTACTGATGATGGCAGGTTCTTTTGGTGTTACTAACATTCTTGAAATCTACAAGAATCTAAACAAGTACCCTAGTGATTATCAACTGATTGTTGTTACCGGTAAAAATGAAAAGTTGTTTAGAACATTCCGTCATATAGTAAGAAGTGGCGTTATTAAGAACAAAAAAGAACCAACAGTTAAAATCACTATTCCTACAAAGCTATGTTACTTTGTTGACAACATTGAGGACTATATGAGTGCCAGTGATTTAATTATCACTAAACCCGGTGGTCTTACTGTTTCGGAAGCTATGGCCAAGGAACTTCCTATGGCAATTTTCCGTTCTTATGACGGTCAAGAAAAAGACAATGCCGAGTTCTTAAAAAGGCATAACCTAGCCTTTACCCTTAGAAAAGGCAGAGAAGGAATACATCAGCTAAATGACTTTATTGCCAATGACCAAGAACTTGAAATGATGCGTAACAACATACATATCTTCAAGAAAGAAAATATCAGTCAAAACATTTACAGACTACTTGAAGAAAAACTTCATCAATCTAATAACTAACTGTAAAAGTCACATTTTTATGTGGCTTTTATTTTTTAATTAATTATCCTTTAACCTTACTGCAAGTACAGTTATATCATCATCTTTTATACCTTCATTATGTCGCATAGCCTCTTCAACAACTGCCTCGGCAAGTTCCTGACAGCTACCTTTATTCCAAGACTTTATTAAACTTAGTAGCCATTTATCGTCACCCATAATAGCTCCATCACTTAACATAACAATCATATCCTCTCCGGAAAGGGTGGTTTCCTCTTTTGTAAAATACACTTCGTTTAATATACCTGCCGGAATTGATGGTATTTCTTTTCGCATCACCCTACCTTTCTTTTTCACATATGTATAAGGTGCACCGGCTTTTAGGAATTCCGTTCTGCCTGTAAATAGATTGATTGAAGAAACATCAACTGTAGCCAAACTTTCTTCTTGACTTTTTACCATCAATGCTGAATTTGTCAACCCTAAAGCACAATCAAATGAAAGTCCTGATTTTACTAGTTTTTCCATTAGGTTTACTGTCATCATAGAGTCAACTGCTGCTCTGCCACCGGTACCCATACCATCACTTATTAGGGAAACAAAGTTACCTTTATCATCATTAAAACATACTATACTGTCACCACACATTCTGCCATTGTTTGCAATATGCTGATATGAACCAACTTCAGTTTCGTACAGTGGTCTTTCGTTTAGCACAACTCTCACTCTATCTTGAGCAATAGTAGTTACCGGATCAAGAAATCTTCTGCCACAACATTTTTCTACTTCTCTCCTAAGTACAGATTTTTTAATTGAACCTTTACTTCTATCGGAAAGTTCCATTTCTACTGTCATTTCACTATCCATAATCCTACAATTGCAAAGTATAGGAATAAGGTTATATTGCCTTAGCATATAGGAAATTTTCTCACTACTGTCTAAGTCACACACATCTGTCTTAGAAAATTCATCTGCCATATCTTTTAATATGTCGGAAAGTCCACCAAACTGACCTGCAAGACCACCTCTAATAGTATCAATTCTCCTCATACTTTCCATACTCATAAGGTAGGACTGATAATACCGATTTATTGCAGTACTTAGTTCAGATTTTCTACAACATTTCTTAACAAACAAAGCATCAATATCATCAACAGTAATGTGGCAATTTTTCTTTAAATTTTCTGTTAATCGGTTAAAATCATCCTCAGAAACACCTTTCTCTCTTTCCCAACAAAATACCCTCATTCCACAACTTGAACAAACATTTGCTTTAGCATTTAAGTAAACATCAGGAAAAGAATCAACATTCATTTCTCGCATTTTGTCAGAAACTCTTGTAACACAAGAAGATACATCTTTCAAGGCTTTTGAAGAAAAGTTAAGCCTACTGATAACATTTTCTTTTAAGGCAATGCCACTATTTACATCATCACAAGGAGAAAACAAAGCCGACACAACATTGCCAACTGCATTAGGTATCATAAAGAATAACCCGGCACCGAATACAGACTCAACTGCTAAGGCAAAAATCAAGTCCTTATCACCTGAAGAAAAGGACATTATTATATTTGACAATATAAATGCAACTGCAGTGCCAATCTTACCTGTAGATGAAAAAAGCCCTGCCATCAGTCCACCAAAACCAAAACCACCACACAAAAAGCTAAGTGAAAGTGAACTTAAAGAAAACACAACACCGGTTGAAATGCCACCGATTGTACCACCGGCAACACCACCAAACTTAGCACAAAGAAGTACAACCACAACTGCTAATGCTCTACCAAAGGAAAATTCACCAATGCCAAGTCCACCAAGTGCAAGTAACAGAATGCAACCTGACATTACTATGCAAGAAAGTTCTTGCTGAGTAAATGAAGTTAAGTTTCTCCTAGAGGAACAAAGGCAAATTGCCCTATCTAAGAAAAATGCACCTGATGCTGAAATTAATGCTTCAACTGTACAAAGTGCAAATGAACTTAACTGAGAAGTATCGGAAAAAAGCAATGCAATACCAGTTGCAAATACCGGTAAAAAAGCTACCATTGATGGAAAGGCAGTACTTTTGCTGATATTCTTAATATCATTTGCAACAAACCTAATAGCACCAATGGCAACCACAATTGCTATGTATCTAAAACAATTTTCCGGATCAAGCACAACATATCCGAAGATTGTACCAAGCATTGAAGTTATAAGATTTCTATAAGGAACTGAAGCAACATATGCAGCACCAAATGGAGAAAGTTGCCCAAAAACTGCACCTCTTGAAATTAACACACCACACAAAAAATATATGCTTTGCATCAAAATATTTTTTCCTGTTGAACTTTCTTTAAATTCATTCCACCTACCGGAAAGTAGCTTTTTAACTGCTGTCATTTTTACACATCCTGTCATATTAATAAGGGTAATTTCATATCCTTGATATTGTGTTTTTATTATAGTCAGTTGCCCACAACAGTTTTGTCACAATGTGAATGTACCTTTTTAGTTTGTTTTCCTTTACTTTGTAGAATAAAAAAAGAAAGCTCCCATTGTCGAGAGCTTTCCTCATTTTTACCGTTATATCGGTAGAAAAAATTATTTTGTTGAATGTAAAACGATTGTGCTATAAGCAGGTAAAGTTAGTACATTTTTCTCGATTGATACCTTACCACTCTTTGCACTAAACATACCGGCAATTTTGTAATCATCATCAATCAATTTATCTGTGATTTCAAAATTGTGCTTGTCTATATCTAGGTTGTGAAGTACAAGATACTTTTCGTTTTTGTATGTTAGGTAGTAACCACCTACACCACTACCACCATCAAAATCATCAGGTAAAGCAGAGATTGTACCTCTTGCAATGCCTGGGTGACAGTTTCTAAGTTTAATTAACTTTTTGTAGAAGTTCAGTAGACTATCCTTGTTCTTGTCCTGTTGCTTAACGCCACCACCATCAGTATTGTCTTCAACTCTGTCAATACCGTTAGCAGTAACATTTGGAAGATTGTCGCTATCCCAAATCATAGCAGTTCTCTTTGCTGGGTCATCGCCTTCATCATATGTTTCCATACCAAGTTCTTCACCGTAATAAGTGAAAGCATTACCGGGTGTTGTCATATATAGGGCAGCAGCCATCTTTTTCTGATATAACTCAGTTAGTGAGTCACCAACACGACTCATATCATGGTTAGTTAGGAAGTAAGCATTAATTGTATTTTTATTAGCTTCCTTAGTTTTCTTTTCATAACTTAAAAGTGTATCTGTGTAATCATTAATAGAACCGGAAATAACACTACCTAGGAACTTACCGCTAATATCACCAAATGGGAAAGCAAATAAACTGTCGATACCGGACTTGTACATTCCAGTAACTTCATTCATATCTGATGACCAGTCTTCACCAACCATATAAATGTCGTTCTTTTCTTTCTTGCAAGTGTCATAGAACCACTTTAGAGCTTCAGAACTCTTTTCATAGTCATTGTAATATAGGTATCTAACTGCATCAAGTCTGAAACCTGCTATACCTCTATCAATCCAGAATTTTGCAGCCTTAGCCATTTCCTTTTTTGTACCTTCATAGTCGTAGTTCCATTCAGGCATTGTGTCAGTAAAGTTGCTTTCATAGATAATACTGCTATCATCAGGGTCACAGTTATAACCTGATTCAGTTTCAGAAGATTTCTTAATGTTAAAGTACTTTGCGTAACCGTTAAAGTTGCCTTTTTCAGCTTCTTTAAGAGCTTTTTTAAACCAAGGATGTTCGCTGGAACAATGGTTAGGAACAAAGTCAATAATAACATCAATACCACGCTTATCACATTCTTTGATTAACTGGTCAAAGTCATCAAGTGTACCAAACTGAGGGTCAATGTTGTAATAATCCTTAACATCATACTTGTGATATGATGGTGAAGGCATCATTGGGCTTAGCCAAATACCTGTATAACCAAGGTCAGTATCTGTACTGTCATCACCGTCATTAATGTAATCCAGCTTACTGATAATACCTTGAATATCGCCGATACCATCGTTATTTGAATCGCAGAATGAGCCAATCCAAATTTGATAATAAGTGTTGTACTTATCCTTAGGAAAATTTACTTTTGCATTTTCCATTAAATCTTCTGTTGACTTTGTACAACCTGAAAATACTACGGCAGTTGATGCAACTACCAGCACCATAAACAGTGCAACTAATTTTTTCATAGATTTCTCCTTTATCAGAATATTTAATATTAATTTTACCATTTTTCTTAGTCTATATCAATATCACACCCACATATAAAGGGACTGTTTACAGAAAATTAACAACCATATTTATGCAATATGTACAACTGTCATTTAACGATATTTATACATCTATGGGTATTGCTATAAACTAGAATACAAAAACAAAAAACTCCACAGAAAAATCTGTGGAGTAAATTTTTGTAAAACTAACCCTTAACGCCACCAGCTGTAACGCCTTCAACATAGTAGTTCTGCATCTTCAAGAACAACAATGTAATAGGAATTGCAACAACTGTTGAACCGGCTAAGAATCTCTGATAGTACTTAGAAATGTACTGCTGACTAGCCATCAACTGAAGACCAACAGAAACTGTATAGTTATCACGAGCATCACCCATGATAATCTTAACTAGAATAAAATCTGTCCAAGGTCCAATAAATGCTGTTAGAACTGTGTAAACAACAATTGGCTTTGACATTGGAAGAATAATCTTCCAGAAAATCTGGTTCTTAGTTGCACCATCAATAGTAGCAGCTTCGTCAAGTGCTCTTGGAATTGTATCGAAGAAACCTTTACTAATCTGGAAACCGATACCTGCACCGGCTGAGTAACAGATAACAAGTGCAGGAAGAGTCTGAGTAAGACTCATAGCCTTTAATAGGTAATAAATAGCGATCATTGTCATAAAGCCAGGGAACATACCAATAATCATACCAATGTTGATAAGTGGTTTTCTAGCCTTAAATCTTAAACGGCTGAATGCGTATGCAACCATTAGAACTGACAATGTAGAAATGATACAAGAGAAAATTGCAACTACAAGAGTGTTAAGAAACCATCTTGGGAAATTCAAAATTGTTGTATCAGTAAATAGATTAATGTAATGCTGGAAAGTAAATGTTTGTGGAATTAGGTAATGAACAGCTGATGTACCTTCACCTCTAAATGAATGAAGAACCATCCATACTAGTGGAGATATCCAAATAATACCCATAACTGCAAGGATTAAATATACAGCGGCATTTGAGATATGTCTTCTTAACTTGTAACTTTTTATCATGAGAATGCCTCCTCATCCTTAGCAGATTTTGTCATGTTAAATGTAATTAGTGACAAGGATGCACAAACAACAAATACTAGGATACCGATAGCGGCAGCATAGTTGTAGTCTTGTTCGCTCATTGTCAACTTAAATAGCCATGTAACAAGCAAGTCGGTCTGTCCGGCACCACCGTACAACTTTTCAGTTGTAGGACCACCAGCGGATAACAAGTAAATAACGTTAAAGTTATTGATATTGTTGATAAATGTTGTAATTAGATATGGTGTTGTAACGAATAGCATATATGGAAGAGTAATCTTCACAAAACTCTTAACAGGACCGGCACCATCAATTGTAGCTGATTCATATAGGTCAGCAGGGATATTCATAAGAATACCGGATGTAATTAAGATAGTATATGGAATACCTACCCATAGGTTAACAATGATAACTGTAAGCTTAGCAGTTAAAGCAGTACCGTCTAGGAAGTGAATTCTTGAAAAACCTAGATTCTGTAGTAGGATATTAATAGCACCATCATTAAACTGTAGCATCTGGTTCATAACTAGTAGAGTAACGAACTGAGGTACAGCAACTGTGATAACGAATAGTGTTCTCCAAAGAGACTTTAGCTTAATGCCCTTCTTGTTAATCATTAGAGCAACAATCATACCAAAGATATAGTTTAGGAATGTTGCAAAAATAGCCCAAATAATTGTCCATTCAGTTAGTGTTAGGAATGTTTCACCCATGTTAGCACCGCCAACATTACTGAATACATCTCTAAATGTCTGTAAACCCACCCATGTAAACAAGTGACCTGGAACCTGATGGCTGTGGTCATAGTTTGTAAATGCGATTAGCACCATAAAGATAAGTGGTAGAACAGTAAATACACCAATTAGTAAGCAAGGTAAAGAAAGAAGTGTAATTTGGAACTTCTCGTCACCAAACTGCTTTAATTCTTCCTTAAATGTAGGAATGTGCTTACCTTCAGCCTTTAGTTCTTGAACTTTCATAGCTGACTTAGTATTCATAATATAGAATACTAGGAATACAACTGAAACAACAATTGTTGTAACACCATATAAAAGGATAAGCATTGAGTTATCACCTTCAACATAGCCATAAGCACCTGTTGTCGGATCTAAACCAAGTCCACCTTCCTGAGTACCAAGTGTGCCGAACTGTGATAGTTGGTCGATACCAAAGAAAATTAGGAACATTGCATAAGCAGCTTCAATAACTAAAAATAGTAAACCCTTAATGTACTGTCCCTTGCTAATGTTACCCATACCCATAATAAGGTAAGATAACTTTGTTGCCCAGTCACCTTTAGCAAATCTTTTACCAAAGTTTGCAAATCCGTGACCTATACCTAAGAATACTTTCTTGAAAAAGTTACCAAGCATAATAAAGAACTTAGCAAGATTATGCGGTAAGTTGACAAAGAAATTCTTACTCTTATATCCAAACTTCTGGAAAGAATTTAGCTGGACATAATCTATGTATTTCATGACGTCACTCCTTTATACTTTATTTTCCGTTCATAAATACTGGAGATAACTTTCCGTTATCTCCAGTACTTAAAAATCCTAACAATTAACAGTCTAATTAAATTAGCCGTTGATGTTTGTTAAAGTATCCTTTAGAAGTGTCTTCATTGTAGCTACATCAGTTTTTTCAGTTGGCTTGTAAAGTTTGTTACCTAGGTTAGCCATTGGATCCCAGAATGCCTGGATAATGTTAGCCTGAACAACGTATGTCTTAGCTTCTTCAAGCATTGTTCTAACACCATCATTACCTTCAACTTCAACACCCTTGTTTGTTGGAGTCCAACCTAGCTTTTCTAGTCTTGTTTTCTGGCATTCAGCACTTACTAGGTAGTTAGCTAGTTCTTCAGCTGCGTTAGGGAACTTAGTAACTGACTTAACACCGATGTACTTATAACCAATCATAGCAATTGTCTGTTTGTCTGTACCATTAACATTAATTGTTGGCAGAACTGTAACACCAAGATCCTTTCCTAGTGCATCTTGATTAACAGCTGCGTTCCATGTACCGTCAATACCGGCACCACATGTTCTCTTAGCTGTTGAGAAACCGGCACTGATCTTATCGACTGATGCAGATACAAATGTATTCTTATACTTGTGGAAAAGTTCTGAGAAAGCTGACATTGTCTGTGCAACTTCATCTTCGTCATACTTGTTAAACTTCTGAATATCCTGAGCGTCACCTTTAAGACCGTCTATCTTTAGACCACCTGTGAATGGGAACATACATGCATAATAACCATCACCGGCATTCATAATAAACTGACGGCCAGCCTTCTTACATGCGGCAAGAACGCCTTCCCATGACTTTGCATCTTCATCAGATACAACTGACTTATCATATACTAGATAGTAACCGTTATCTGTTTGTGGAAATGCATATAGAACTTCTTTACCGTTTAGGTCGCCCTTAACTGTTTCAACAGCAGCTTCTGTATGATTCTTCTTAATATCATCAACATAGTTGTCATATACAGGTAGAAGAGCCTTAGCCTGTGTTAGCTTTGAGAGCTGGTCTGAAGGGAATGAAAATACATCGGCAGCAGCTTCAGAGTCGCTAAGTACCTGTGTACCGGAATCGTTTTCTTCCTGTGCTACAACTTCGATTTTAACATTCTTGTCAGCATACTTCTTTTCAAAAGCCTTAGCCTGTTCCTTTAGGATAGAAAGTGAAGCAGCTGAGCCCCATAGCTTTAGTTTTGCGTTCTTTTCAATATCTACTGTTTTTGCAGCGCCTGAAGTCTTAGAACTTGTGTCCTCAGATTTAGTACAGCCTACAAATACAACTGCCATCATAGCAGCTGCGAGAACTAATGATAAAATTCTCTTGATTTTCATTGTAATTTTCCTTCCTTTGTAAAGAGATAAATAATTTGTGTCGGTAACTACTTGTTCCCTCAGGATAGAACTTTCGTTAACCATATCACTTGAATAAATTGTACCACAAAATAGGGGTAAATTTCAACTCCCTTTGTACTTTTTATCTAAAGTTATAAAACCGAGGATTAAATTTATGCAAAATAACAATAAAAATATTTGCTAATGTGTATATTGCACAAATCACCTACCTTTTTATTATCTAATTTGCTCATACTTCATTTGTGCAAAGTGTCAATTCAAATTCTTGCTAATTGAAAAATACGTGAAGACAAAATGTTGTACCTATGAATTATACCTTATTTCTACACTATTTTTCGTATCTATAGTATAAAATGACCAAAAATAAAAATAATGACACAATATGTTGTTTGACAAACCTTAAAAAAAGTTGTAAATTTAGCTTATACATTTTATATAGAAAATAATGATGGGAGTTAATTCCACAGAAAGGGTATTTTATGCAACTTTCAAAAATTTTACAAAATATAGAGTACACTCTTATTAAAGGAAACACAGAAACCGAAATTTCCGATGTTATTTATGACAGTAGAAAGGTAACTGAGGGTACAGTTTTTGTAGCACTTAAAGGTTACAATGTTGATGGTCACAAGTTTGTACCTCAAGCAGTTAAATCCGGTGCAAGTGCAGTTGTTATCTCTGATAATGTAGATATTCCGGAAGATATTACAGTTATCAAGGTTGATGACACAAGAAAAGCTCTCGCATATATGAGTGCAATGCTTTTTGGTGAACCTGAAAAAGAATTGACTACAATTGCTCTAACCGGTACAAAAGGTAAAACAACTACTGTTGCAATGCTAAAAAGCATTTTGGATGCTGAAGGTATCAAATCCGGTACAATCGGTACGCTTGGTATTATTATAGGAAACAAGATTTACAAAACCAACAACACAACTCCTGAATCATACGAAATTCAACATGCTATGAGAATGATGGTTGATGCAGGTTGTAAAGTTATGATTATTGAGGCATCTTCTCTTGGCTTAAAATGGCACAGAACTGATGCTATTTACTTTGACTATGGTATTTTCACAAACTTTAGCCATGACCATATTGGTGATAGCGAACACAAGGACCTTGAAGAATATCTACAATGCAAGGCTTTACTATTCAAGCAATGCAAGAAAGGTATTTTCAACATTGATGACAAAGTATTTGACAGAATCACAGAAAATGCTACTTGTGATATTACAACATATGGCTTTAGCAAAAAGGCTGACATTGTAGGTTATGACGATAATCTAATCTCAAAACCTGGATATATCGGTGTAAACTTCAAAACAAAAGGTCTTAAGACACTTGATGTTAATGTTGCCATTCCCGGTAGATTCTCAGTATATAATGCCCTAGCTGCTATGACTACTGCAATTGAAATGGGTATTTCTGATGAGGCTATCTTGAAAGGTCTTGATACTGTTAAGGTTAAAGGTAGAGTTGAAGCAGTAAAAGTTCCTGGCAACTATACACTGCTTATTGACTATGCTCACAATGCATTATCAATGGAAAACATCCTTGAAACACTTAGAGAATACAACCCACACAGACTGATTGTACTATTTGGTGCCGGTGGTAACAGACCAAAGGTTAGAAGATATGAAATGGGTGAAACTGCCGGCAGACTTGCTGACCTTTCAGTTTTAACCGAGGACAACAGTCGTGATGAAGATGTAATGGACATTATCAATGACATTATTGAAGGTGGTCTTAAAAAGACTAACGGTAAATATGTTGTTGTACCAAAAAGACAGGATGCTATTCGTTACTGTATGGAAAATGCAGAAGATGGTGACATTATTGTTCTTGCAGGTAAAGGACATGAAGATTACCTAGAAATCAAGGGTGTTAAATATCACCTTGATGAAAGAGAAGTTATTGCAGATATTATTGCAGATATGAACAAATAATTTTTAGGGAGCAAGAAATTGCTCCCTATTATATAAGAAAGAGGTTTTATTTTTGGAGAAAGCAGCATTAATTCTTGAGGGTGGAGCTATTAGAGGACTATTTACTGCCGGTGCTTTGGACTATTTGCTGGAACAAAATATGCAATTCGAGTATGTTGCCAGTGTATCAGCCGGTACTTGTTGTGCTTTAAGCTACATTGCAGAACAGAAAAACAGAACAAAAGATTGCCTTTTTCCCACAAACAAATCTGATGAATGGATTGGCAAAGGGTCACTAAAAAGAGGCAAAGGTCTTATTGACCTAAAGAAAGCCTTTTATGAATTTCCTTACAAACAATATCCTTTTAGATTTGACAAATATTTTGCCAGTAAAGTGACAAATGAAATTGTTGTAACCAGCCTAGAAACAGGCAAGGCTGAATTTTTAACAGAAAAATCTGATGAAAAAAGATTACTTGACATTGGTGCTGCATCAAGTTCACTACCTATCATTTCAAAAGCAGTAAAAATTGATGGTAAAAAATATTACGATGGTGGTGTTTCCGACTCTTTACCATATGAAAGAGCTATGGAACTTGGATATAAGAAAATCGTTGTAATCCAAACCAGACGACTTCATCAATACACATCATCCTCAAAAAGTATGGATTTGCTGTACAAAGCTAAGTTTGCTTTGCATAAAGATTTTCTAAACACTATGCTAAGCAGACCTAAAACTTACAAAAAACAAGCTGACCAATTAGCTGAACTCGAAAAAGAAAACAAAGTTTTTGTTATTCGTCCTACAATTCCGGAAATTTCTCGTACCGAAGATGATTATAATAAGAAAATCACTTACTACAATCACGGCTACAGTCAAATGAGAACCGGATTCAACGATTTGCAAGAATATTTGAATTCATAAAAGTATATAATATAGAAAAAGCCAACCAAATTATCGGTTGGCTTTTATCTTATCCTAGAATTTCTTTCTTTTTCTTTTCAAACTCTTCTTCAGTTAACACACCTTTATCAACTAAATCTTTCAACTTTTTAAGACTGTCAAGTTGTTTGTTGTATTCGTTAATATTTTTCTCTGCATTCTTTTGTTGTAGTGCATCAATACCACTTTGAAGTGACTTTTTCGCAGACTCTTTTATAGTATCGGATTTACCTGATATTTTCTTAGTTCTGCTCTTTTTCTTTCCAATTCCACCAAAAATACTACCGATAACACCATTCTCAATAACACCTTTCACTGTATCCACTGTGCTAAATCCTAAAGTGTCATCCACAAGATTAATGCCATCCTTAACCTTAGCAGCACCTCTTTCTGCCATAGTGTGACCTGTGAGAAGTTCATTTGCAGTATGTACAAATTTATAGGCATCCATTCTTGAGTTGAAAGTTACTGATTTTTCCTGATGTTTAAAGTACATTTCAACTAAAGAACCTTGTTGCTTAATCTGTGGCTTTTCATTATAAAACTTCACATCTTCTTTAGGAATCACCTCAACAACTGCCTCATCACTATGCAGTAACCTTTTATTTATATTTATAAACACAAAATTCAGATTTGTTAAAATGATTTTTAATTCATCAGAACAATCACACTTAAAAAGTGGAGATTCATTTTCTCCTAATTTATAATATTCCATAAACTGCACCCCATTATTATGTTAATCAATGATATAAGTTTATCACTTATTCAGCAAAAATCATTATGCTGGTAGGTTACAAATAGAAATTTTTTGACAATTTACAAAATAGCACAATAAATATTATAAAACCACTTGACATATGGTAAATTTAATGATAAAATAACCATTGTTCGAGAATATAGGGGTATAGCTCAGTTGGTAGAGCAGCGGTCTCCAAAACCGCGTGCCGAGGGTTCGAGTCCTTCTGCCCCTGCCAAACAAAACACCTTGAAAACGGCTTAGGTATGCGGTTTTCGGGTGTTTTTTTCTTTTATCTAATTCAACCAAATTTATGCAAAAATCCTCGGGTGACCGTTTATTGACCGTTTATTCAGTTAAAAAAATTAAAAATGACCGCAAATAATTATTTTAAATTACAAAAAATAAAAATAAATTTAAAAGGCTTTGACCATTGAAAAAATTTTTCTTTAGTCAGAGCCTTTATTTTTTTAGCCTATATTCTTTTTATTGTTCCCATATAGTAAAGAGTCTAATTTCTCACTAGCTTTTCTATTAGCTGATTGTATCGCGTGTGCGTATATATCCGCTGTGGTTGAACTTGTACTATGTCCTAAACGGTCGGCAACTGTTGTAATTGGTGTACCTAAAGCAATTTGTAATGTTGCGTTGGTATGTCTTAACTTATGCAAAGTAATATAAGGTAGTTGGTCAGTATGCTTTTTCATAAACTTACTAAACCAACTAGAAACAGTATTAGGGTTTAGGGGTTCGCCGAAGTCATTAGTAAAGATATATCCTTTATCCTTCCACCTATCCCCTACTTTTAACCGTTGTTCTGTTTGGTATCGTCTATAGTCCTTTAGTTCCTGCATTATGCTATGTGATAATGCTATAACTCTATTAGAACTATTATTCTTGGTTTCGTCCTCATACACTCCATTTTCCTTAGTGTATTGAATAGTTCTGCATATCTTCATAGTGTGGTTATCAAAATCAACATCACACCACTTTAAACCTAAGCACTCGCCCCTTCTCATACCTTCCATTAATAACAAGTGTATCAATGTTTTATATGTTGGTGTTTCGTGTTCTAATAGTTCCAATAGTATTTGGCATTGCTTTTCATCAAGATAAATAGGGTCTTTATGTGCTACCTTTGGCGGTTTAGTTCTCTCGCAAGGGTTAGAGTAAATATATCCCCATTCTACTGCTGTACTTAAAATACTAGATATTAAACGGTGGTGGTGTCTTATTGTTTCGTCTGCTAATGGTTTACTAATATCTACAGCAGTAAAGATATTTTCTAGTGCCATATCTAAAGCATTACACACCTTTTCCGCGTTCTCTTTAGAAACATTGTTCCCTTTCCGGATAGAAATAACTGTAGTATTGGGAAGGTTTGACCGTCTGCAAAATTCCGCAGTAGTCAAGTTATTTTCCTTTAAGTAATCATCAAGGCTAATATTTAGCTTGTATTTAGTATCAAGTCTAATTCCGCCTTCTGCAAGGTTTTTATAGAACTTGCGTAGGTGTGGGGGCTGTATCTTTGACAACGATAAATGCCCGATAGCTTGATTTATACGAGGTAATAAAGTCAAGTATCTTTCATAGGTTTTAGGTCTTAAATCTTTCTTACGGTCTTTAAACCAAATATCTGCAAAATCTTTGAATTTCATATTACCGTTAAGGACTTGACCGCTCAAACACTTTTCCTCAAATAATACAGCTTGTTTCTTTACCTCTTTTTCTATCTGCTTTGGTGTTTTGGCTTTAGGTGTATAGGTTAGATACTTTCTTATCTGCTTACCGTTTATATCATAACCTAAAGATACGGTAATTTCGTACTTGTTATCCTTTTTCTTTCTGATTGTTGCCATTACTTACATCACCACTCTTTATACAATCGTCTGCACTAACACAAATTTTATTTTCCTCATTCTCTTTTATTTGTTGGTCTATGTCTTTATACTGCTTATCCAACCACAAATTATATAAATTTTCGTCTATGGTCTTACTGCTGTAAAGGTCGTACATTTTCTGCCACTCACTCAAAAACTTACAAATATAATAGTTACCAAAGGTAATAGGAGTAACAACACATTCAAAAGGTTCTCCGCAAGAAAGAAAATCTATTTTTAAATCATACATATCTTCACTAAATACCTTGTTAGCTTTAGGAAACAATTTTAGTGTTTCTTCATTTGCCAAATCTATTTCATCAATAGCAAGGTCAACACTTTCCCTCAGTTTAACAAGTGTTTTTAAAAAGTCAGTTATTTCTATCTTACTTTTATTACTAGTAGTACCACATAGCCAATCTAAAGAAACATTTAGGGCATTGGCTAACTTTATAGCATTATCAAGGGAAGGGTTACAGCCCTTTTTATCGTCTGTACTTTCATAGGCTGAAATAGTCGCGGAAGTAACACCAGATAACTTGCATAATTCCGCTTGGGTTAGGTTGTTGGCTTTTCTTGACTCCTTTAGTCTTTCGGAAAAAGTCTTTATATTCATAGCACTAACACTTCCTTTAGTATTTTTACAATTACATATTATCATTAATATTTTCTAATGTCAACAACAACAATTTTATTTTATTATATTTTATCAAATTTCTTTGATTTTATTTGTAACCTTTGCATAAATAATATGTATTAAGCCCTTACATCAGTAACAAAAAAGTCACCAATACAAGCAATACAAACCATTAATTTTAGGCTTTTACACCCTTATTACTCACATAATATAAAACAGTCGATAAATAATTCTACTAAATTATATTTTATAAAATATATTGACTTACCATAAAACAATGGCTATAATAAAGTTGTTAGCAATAACAACAAATTACAAGAAAGGACTTTGGTGCACAATGAAAAACCTTGAAATTAGGCAGAAAGCAAAAGAAAAGGGGGTATTACTTTGGGAAGTAGCGGAAGAATTAAATATCTGTGATAGTTCCCTTTCAAGGAAGTTAAGGAAGGAACTTCCACCGGAAGAAAAAAGCCAACTCCTCAATATTATTGAAAAATTGGCAAAAGAAAAAGACCACTGTTAATGGCTTGGCGGTCTTACAGCGGTCTTACAATGTATTAAGACTATATAAAATAGTCTTTATTACATTATACAGCAGAAACAAGAAAAATCAATGTATTTCAGTAGCGAAAGGAATTTTATAATGAATGATTATAACAATGTAACTCCTTTAAAAGTTCCTAAAATGCGAACTATAAAGGAATGTATTAATGAAATCAAGGAACTTGACCCACATACAGCAGTAACAGAATACCACCTAAGACAACTAACTATTACCGGTGTTATCCCTCGTGTTAAGGCAGGCAAGAAGTATTTAGTTAACCTAGATACTGTACTAGAGTATTTACAAAACCCTACAGCAGAGAAATTCAAGCAAAATAATAATACTGCTGTAGATAATGTTGTAAATGGTATTAGGGCGGTTTATTAAGGTGGTGATATATTGGGTAGCCATAGAATGTTTACAAGCACTATTACCGACAGTGATTTATTTATTGAAATGCCAATATCAGCACAAGCTCTATATTTCCATTTGGGATTACACGCGGATGATGAAGGCTTTTTAGACACCCCTAAACGAATTTTACGGGCAATTGGTTGTAACATAGACGATTTAAAATTACTTATTGAAAAAGGTTTTGTCATTTGTTTTGATAGTGGAATAATTGTAATTACGCATTGGAATTTACATAATAGCATACGAAAAGACCGTAAAAAACAAACATTTTTTCAAAGTGAAAAAGCATTATTATCCCTTAAAAATGGTGTGTATTCACAACTTGACAACCAAATGTCAACCAAATGTCAACCAAGTGTCAACCAAATGACCGCACAAGATAAGTTAAGTAAAGATAAGTTAAGTAAAGATAAGTTAATAAGTATACAGTCAACTTCCGTTGACGGTGTAAACGGTATTAATTATCAAAATGTTTTAAATTCTTTTAATTCTATTTGTGTTTCACTACCAAAAGTTAAAAAACTTACAGCTGAAAGAAAAAGAAAGATTAAAAATCTAAAAAAGAATTTAGATAACTTAACATTTGATGATTATTTTACAATGATTGAACAATCGGACTTTTTAACCGGTCGTAATGGTGTATGGAACAACTGCAATTTTGATTGGTGTATGAAACCTACTAACTGCATAAAAATCATTGAAGGCAATTACAAAAACAAAGAAAAGGTAGTACAGAGTAACTTACCTAACTACGAGGAGGGATTTTAATGTTTGATAAAACTATTAATACTGCTATTAAAAAATCAAATGAAGGTATTGAAAATAATACCTACCTAAAAGACGGCTTACGTTACTGTTCAAAATGCAACGAACCAAAGCAAGCAAAAAAGATGTTTTTCGGTAAAGAAAAGATTGTTGGCATTACTTGTAAATGTGATGAACAGCAGGAGGAACAAAGGCAAAAAGAGTTACAAGATAACATTTTTTGGGAGTTAGTAAAAAGGAATAAAGAAATAGGCATTACTGATAAAGCCTATTTAAGCAATACTTTTGAAAATGACGATAACCGAAACCCTGATATTTCATTACTTTGCAAAAAATATGTTAAGGCTTTCGATAAAATGAAAGAAAACAACTACGGTATCCTATTTTATGGTGATGTTGGAACCGGAAAAAGTTATTATGCTTGTTGCATTGGTAATGAATTACTTAGCAAAGGTAAAAAAGTGTTAATAACTAGTCTAGGACGATTGGCAAAGAATAGATTGGATAAAACTACGCTTACTACTGATTTAAGCAAATTTGACCTAATTATTATTGATGATTTAGGCGTTGAAAATGACAGCACAGCAACAATATATAACATTGTTGACGATATTTATAGATTTGGGATAAACTTAATTGTTACTACAAATCTATCACCGGAACAATTAAAAAATCCTACTGACCTTAATAAAAAAAGGGTTTACGATAGAATATGTGAAATGTGCTGTACTTGTGCACAATTTGTACCAATAACAATTACAAGACTAGATAAAGCAAAAGCGAAAGTAAAAGATATGCAAAATTTATTGAATAGTAATTCATATGATGAATAAAAAATCAATAACCATTTCAAATATAAAAAGACTGCCCCACCGGTACAGCAGAACAGCCCTATAATTTTCCTATGGCTTGATTGTATAAAATAATGGGGTGAATGTCAATGTTAAGTAACGAAGAATTAGTAGTATTAATACAAGACGGTCACAAGGAATATAATAAACTGCTGTATAGCAGAGTTGAAAAACTTGTGTTGTTTATTTTCAACAGAAAATATAACTATACGTCATTACCTGCCTATATTGATAAAGAAGATTTACAGCAGAATTTATATTTTGCATTTCTTAAAGCTATCAAAAATTACAATAGAAAAAAGCCTTATAAATTTGTTGCATATTTAGAATTTCACATAAGAAATACCACTAACAGATACATAAGCAGAGAAAAGAAATTAAAAGAACTTTCCTATAATGCTCCTATGGGTGATGAAGAAGATACCGAACTAATAGAAACAATTGAACTTGAAGGGGCAAAAGATTATATTAATGACCTTGACTTTACTGACGAATGTAGAACTATTAGGGAGTGCGTGGATAAACTTCCGGAAAAAGAAAGGAATTATATTCACTATTATTATTTCGGCGGCTATTCCTTACAACAGATAGCGGAACTATATGGGGTATCTAGTGAACGCATAAGACAGATTATCCAAAGAGGTTTGAAAAAGTTAAGGGGTGACCCTGTAATAAAAGAACTGTGGGAAGACTATGCACCACATATAGCCCACACTGAGGATATACAAGACCATTATATAAATATGTGGTTTAGTTCCAATGAATACAGAAACACCCTTGAAGAAGTAAAGGAAAAGTATTCTAAAGGTGGTTATATCTCTTATGGTGAAATGAGTACAGCCCTAGAACTAGCAAAACGGAAGTACCTGCAACAGCATTGTGCTGAACATTTACAAATTCTTAAAGCTGTAAATAATAGGTTTATATAGGCTTGTATTAAGACCACACCACCAATAAATTTTATTTTGTTGATGGTTTTTCTTTTGCATATCTTAAATAGCCTTTATTTTGCCTTGTATTCGATTTTTATATTAAGACTATAAAATTTTACTGAATAATTGTTAAAAATTCGTTACAGCTAAATTATAGGGCAATAAATAGGGCTTTAGGCTGTAAATGATACTACAATTTACTACAATCAGTACAGCAGTAGCCAAATTAAAAAAATATGAGGGTTTACCGGTTAATAATAGAGTAGTGAAACACGACGGTATTATATTATACTTGTAAAATATTATGATGCACCTTGTATTTTCTGTTGTATATGGGGTAGCAATTCGCGACCTCCTAAGCAGTATAGAACATTTGTTCTATTGCAATAGGGTAACGATTTGTTACTCTATTGTACTGCTGTAAATACTTCCACATACTCCACAATACTCTACTAAAAAATAGCCAATAAGGTAATAAACTCTACTAACCTAGTGCCTCAGCTTTACATATCTGTTGTATGGTACAAAGAAAAACAGCAGTAATATTATACTGCTGTAACTGTTTTTCTTATGCTTTATTATGCTGTTTTGTCGCTGTACACAAATACATCATTTTTCTTTAGTGCTGTTCTTATTTCATCAACCATAAGACTAACCGCGTGGGCTTTGGCTCTTATTCTGCTAAAGTCCCACAAGATACCTATTTTATCATCTTCAACGGTTGGGTTAAGTTGTTGGAAATAATCTTCTTCAATATCCTGCATTATGTAACTAATCGCGTCTATGTTTTGGCATACCGTCCATAGTTCGCATTTAGGTACATAATCGTTAGTGTTCTGCTGTTCTTGTATTTCTGCCATTTTAATACACTCCTTGTTGCCCCACCTACTCCAATAGGTAGGGCGGTTTATTTTTTGCATATGTTAGTATCATTCTTTTTAGGGTGTCCGATTTAACCGGATACCCTTTCCCTGTGTTGGTTATCGCCCTTGCTTTACTGCTGTATGTATGGTTGTGGTTTCTTCCGTTCTTGTCTATACAATGCCTTTACTAGAGCCAATACAGAAGGTAAAGCCCTTGTATTTAGGTCTTGTATGTACTGCTCTTTAGACTTCAACTTTACACCCCTTTCCTTAATCGGTGATTTAAGTATAATACGGTTAACAGTATATATCAATAGGCATATTATACAAAGTTAACCGTATATTTTTGGTTATATTTACACTGTTAACTCTATATGTTATGTGTTATAATATACGTACAGTAAAGGAAGTGATACAATGCCAGAAATCGCAAGGTTTTACGGAATAATTATTAAAATGTTCTTTAAACCAAAGGAACACGAACCTAGTCACATTCACGCATTATATGGTGAGTATATCGGTGTATTTAATTTACAAACCCTTGAAATGACAGACGGTGACCTACCAAGAAAGGCACAAGAGTTAGTAAAAGAATGGTTAGAAATACATCAAAAAGAATTACTTTCTATGTGGGCAGAACAAAACATTAAGAAACTACCACCACTATAAAAGTGGTGTAGTTTCTATATAGCAAAAAGAAGGTGTATTTATGATTAGAATAAAAAATTTTGAGCCTTTAAAAGATTTTATATTAAAGGTAGTTTTTGACGATAACAAAACCGTTCTATATGATGTTAAAGAAGATATGCAAACACTTCCGGGATATGGAGATTTAGCACAACCGGGTTTATTTACACTTGCCCAACTTGACCCTAGTAGAACTTGTATTTATTGGAATGACTATATAGACCTACCTTCTGATACAATTTACGAATACGGAACAGTTACAGCAGGAGGTGTATAAGTATGGCAGTAAGTCAAGCGCAGAAGAAAGCTAACGCGAAGTGGGATAAGGAAAATATGACTACTTTAGGTTGTAAAGTGAAAAAAAGCGAGGCAACACAATTCAAAGAATACGCAAAGCAACAAGGAACTACAGCCAATTCGCTATTAAAAAATTATGTTTTATCCTCGATAAAGAAAAAAGAAGATAATAACCAATAAACTAAAAGACAAGTCACTTATACTACTGCTGTATATAGTGGCTTGTCTTATACCTCTAAAATTGCCTAGAATGAGCATACAGCCACAAACACCACTAAGGCATAAACTTATATACCTAAAGGCTTTTAGCCCTTAAACAGCTTGTTAAAAAGTGTTTTTCTTATAAAGTGCTATATTAGGGTTGCCTCTTTTCCCTTTTAATTTTGGGTTCTTACCAAAACGGTAATAATGTAAAGGGCAGTTTACCGCTGTGCACTTTCTAACTTCTGTAGTTTGGTAACAACAGCAGTCGAGGCACTTTGCTTTAATTGCTTTTAAGGGTGTTAAATGTTCCATTATAAAAAATTCCTTTCAAATTATACTAAACTGTTGAAAGGAGTGTAGTTCTGTGATAGAATAGATTTCATAGAAAAACACTCCTATGTTTTTCTTGTAGGATAACAGTTGTGTTCGTTTTGGTTGGTGGGCACAACTGTTATTTTTTTATATCAGACCTTAATTTTAAAATACCCGTTCTAATTGCCTCAGCTTTTTCAACATTCTTTTCTTTGCAATAGGTTTCTAAAATTTCTGTATGCTGTTTGTCTAGCCTTACAGTAATTCTATTATTTTTAGGGTTTTCGCTTTTTGGTCTGCCTGTTCGTGGACTCACTTTATCACCTCTTTTTTGTCTGCCACTAAATATAATATAATACTTGTCAGCCAATAAGTCAAGAACTTTTTTTATTTTTATAAGTGTTTGTAAATGTAAGGTTTTGACAAGTTCTTTATTAAACCCCTTTGAATTTCTACTATTGTAGATACAAGTTCCGCATAGCCCCACATATAAACATCAGCCCCATAGGGTTGGTTTATGTTGGTCTAGCTAGATAGATAAACCAAGCTGTAAAACCTGTACCATATCCCTATAATAACCGCCTGTAATTGCCTTTATATTGGCTTTTATTGTGGTAATATTGTCTATAACACCGCTTAACAGTTTAGACACTACAGCAGGTATATAACCCATTTGGAATAAATTCCCATTTCCTACCCTTGCATATACTGAAATTGCGTTACAATCGTATTTATTGGTAGGTTCTCTTTTAAGAATAAGACTGACCATTTTAGGGCTGTACTGCTTAATATAGTCAATAACTTGTTGTCTGTTGCCTTTGGTAACACCTGCAACCTTTGCACTTGCTTTTCCTTTGGCTAATCTCCACGCAAGGCGGAAACTCTGAGAAAGTGTATAACCACTCTTATGTAATTGGTTGGCTACCTTACAAATAATTGACCTATTCAACATTATGTATTACCCCTTTCCTTATCCTGTAATTACATTATACTACTTGTACAAGTATAAATCTATAGGCAATATATACAAACTTGTACAAGTATATTTATATATTTTTATACTTGTACAACCTATTATTATATGTTATAATAATATTTGTAATAGGAACGGTGGCGGTTGTTCCAACACCCTAGTGAAGGGGGTGTTACATATGGCAGATACAGTATTATTAATTTTATTATTGGTAGCACTCGCAGAAGTCATAAAATACATAAAAAAATAACCGCCCTGTACCCCACATACAAGACGGTTAAAAAATAAAACCTATTGTGGAACAGCTCAAACCGTTCCTTTTACACCTTCATTATACAACAACAATAAAAACTAGTCAATACATACAGCAGTAAAATTATTATACTGCTGTAGTGGTTAATTAAGGGGTGAAACTATGGCAGAAACAAAAGGAACAGCCCAAACAAGAGCAAAAAACAAGTATAACGCGAAAACATACGATAATTTAAGGATTGTTGTACCAAAAGGACAAAAAGAAGTAATAAAAGCCCACGCAGAAAAGCAGGGGGAAACCATTAACGGCTTTGTAAAAAGGGCTATTAATGAAACAATGGAACGAGATACCGCAAAATAGAATTATAATAGTAGTTCAAAGGTCGGGAAACACGACCTTTAGAAACACCCTAAAATAAAGTAATCTAGGTTGTTGAGGTCGGAAAGGGTTCCCGACACACCTTATATAAGGTACCTGAGATGTAGGATACACCGCCCTACCAATAACCTAAGATAGATAAAACCGCCTTATACTGCTGTAGTATAGGGCGGTTATTCTTATAGGAGAAATTTATATAAAAGGGGAATAGTAAAACGCGTGGAACAGCTTAAACCATTCCACTGTAATGGTATTGTACAGTAGTATAGTGGTTAAGTCAACATATACAGTAGTACCAAGCCACCACACTATAAAGATATTTCTTTTTAGGGCATTACAAATATAACTTTTTAGGGGCGGTAAAATCGGACAAATACACCGTAACGGGGATAGGATAAAATATACTAACCTTGACATCACTACATATAGGAAGTATCATAGTTATATGAAGTGGGGCAAAAGTGATATAGTTGCTCTGTATTGATGATTTTAGGAACTAACTACCGGTATAGGTGGCTAGTTCCTTTTATTTTGCCTTGTATGGTGTGTTGTGGTCTTTTGGGTACAACTTCCCCACCATAATAATAAAACTGCTGTAGCGAGAATATAGAGCCTAAAGGAGAAAAGAAAGGATATACAAACACCACGCATAAACATACTTCTATATTTTCCACATAGCAATAATAAATTGTGGATAAATTTAAGTATTATATACAGCAGTTTCTACACTATAAAATAGGGTTGTTTTTTGCCCCTCGGGTGACCGTTTATTGACCGTTTATTCTACCGCGTAAACGGTCAAAATTACAAGAAGTTACAAAAATCAAAAGTGCTAAAAATGGCTTACCTATGCGATTATTTGAGATGGCAAAAAATAACAAAAAGTTAAAAATAGCACTCCAAAACCGCGTGCCGAGGGTTCGAGTCCTTCTGCCCCTGCCAAGCGTTGAAGTCTCAGAAATGGCTTAGATAAGCCGTTTTTGAGGCTTTTCTTTTTTGCAAAATTTTCTCACTTCGGTAACTTTTTTTGAAAATTCTAAAAATTTTCTAAAAAACGTGCCGGAGAAAATGATTTTAAATAGCACTAAAAGGGCTTAAGTATCAGCTTTTTTAGGGTTGTTTTTTCGGTATTATTTTTCTAAAAATTATCCGAAAAACTTTATTTTATAGAAAAATATCACCTTAAAAACCAACAACTAAAATTTAAATTTTTATTTCCAACTTTGTGTTTAGAGTGCGTGAAATATTCAACTTACTTGTTTTATCAACATGTGCATAAAAATTCAATGTTGTTGCTGCACTGCTATGACCCAGCCACTCTTGAACTTGTACCACAGTAAAACCCATATTTAGCAAATTACTTGCCACACTATGGCGAAGATCATGTAAGCGAATATTTGGTAAATCACTTTTCACTATCATATCGTGAAAGTTTCTTGTAAGGTAATTTGGTTCAATAACCCTACCATCAGGCCAAGCACAAACATAGTCACCATCTTGATAACCATTACCCATAACCTCTTTATCAACATTCTGTTGTCTTTTTATAGAAACTAAATATTGATACACTCTATCAGGTATCGGTAATGTTCTGTAACTACTTTCTGTTTTAGGTGGTGATGTATATGAGCCACCAACATGTTGTTGAAGTGTTTCGCTAATTGTGATGGTTCTGTTTACCATATCAACCTCTTTCCACTTCAAGCCAAGGACTTCACCTCTGCGCAAACCAAATACTGCACAAAGGACTACCGGTGTTTCAATGGTTGTGTCCTTAACCATTTTCAAAAGTTGATTTACTTGCTTTTCGTTTAGATATTGACTTTTAAACTTCACAGAATGAGGTTTTCTTGCCAATGATGCAACATTAACTGTAATAACACCTTTTCGAGCAGCATCATTTAATGCTTTGCTTATACAACGGTGAATATGAGTAATAGTTGTTGGAGATAGTGGTTCACTACCATCTGACTTACTTCTCTCAAAAACAAGGTATTTGTAAAATTCTTCAAGGTCATTTACAGTTAGTTCTTGAATTTTCACTCTTCTCGGACTAAAGTAAGGCACAATGTGATTTTTCACATTACCTTTGTACCCTCTATATGTATTAGGTCTGATTTCTGCTTTGGTTTCTTCGAGCCACATATTCATATAATCAGCAAAATACATATCGCAGTAATCAACATTTCTACCGGAATACTCAATACATTTTTCGTGCAAAAATTGTTTTGCACGTTTTTTATTACCTTTTACTTCAAGCCCTGTTGAAATCCATTTTGTTTTGTATTTAATAGCACCCTTCTTTGTAAGTTCATTTGTTTTTAGACTAAGGACTGCATAAAATTTGCCATCCTTAACCTGAAGACTGCCTGATACGCCCATATTTCTCTCCTTTCCAATATGAGAACAGACTGCCTATGTACTATTACTTTAATTATAATCTACACAAGCAGTCTGTTCAAGGTTTTGTTATTCTTTTCTTATGTGTGGGTAATTAAAATATTTTCTTTATGAGGGACTTTTAAAATCTTTCCTATTAAAAGTTCCTAATCTGTCCGATTGAAAATCCCTAATTCTTCCTATTAAAAACCCATAATCTGTCCTATTGTTTTTAATAAATCTTTCCTATTTGCGTTGCAAAATTAACAATATTAGTATATAATTCAAATTAGAGGTGATAATATACTTATGATTAGAAATGAATATAAGCCAAGAATCATTGATAACACAATCAAACAGTACCTAAAAAGTTTTGGTGCTATATGTATTGAAGGTCCTAAATGGTGTGGCAAAACTTGGACATCATCATACCATAGTAAAAGTGAAATTTATATTGGGGATCCATCCGGAAATTTTCAAAATAGAAATCTTGCACAAATGTCCCCTGATTTAGTATTAGACGGAACTACTCCAAGATTAATAGATGAATGGCAAGAAGTACCTCCACTATGGGATGCAGTTAGATATAAGGTAGACCAAACAGGAAATAAAGGTCAATTTATTTTAACCGGTTCCGCAACTCCCAATCATAAAGGAATAATGCACAGTGGTGCCGGAAGAATTGCAAGAATCAAAATGCATCCTATGTCCCTTTATGAATCCGGTAATTCTAGTGGAAAAGTTTCATTAAAAGATTTATGCAATGGTAACATATGCCCTACAATGACCGGTGAAGTTAATTTAAAGGATATAATAGAATACATCATAAGAGGAGGTTGGCCCGGCAACATAAATACACCTATCGAACAAGCATCGCTTCTACCAATACAATATATTGATGCAATTATTGATGACGATGCATACAGAATTGACGGTACAAAAAGAAACAAAGATAAAATGAAACTTTTACTCCGTTCTTTAGCAAGAAATGAATCCACAACAGTGACAAATACTTCCCTTGCAAAAGATGTAAAGGAAATTGATGATACCAACATTGATAAAAATTCAGTTACAGATTATTTAGACATATTCAAAAGGCTTTTTATAATTGACAATCAACCACCGTTTTCAACTAATATAAGATCATCTGTAAGAATAAAACAAGCTGAAAAAAGACATTTTTGCGATCCATCTTTAGCCTGTGCTTTACTAAATGCAACTCCAGAAATGTTACTAAATGATTTACAAACACTTGGCTTCTTGTTTGAATCTCTTTGCGAACGAGATTTGAAAATTTATGCTGAATCATTCGGAGCCTCTTTATACCATTATCAAGATTATGATAACAAGGAAATTGATGCAGTTATTGAACTTAAAAATGGTGAATGGTGTGCATTCGAAATCAAATTAGGCGCAAACCAAATTGATGACGCGGCCAAAAGCCTGTTAAATATAAACAACAGAATAAGAAAGGATCCAAAAGGCAAACCAGCAAAAATTCTATGTGTACTCTGTGGTTTATCCAATGCAGCATATAAACGCCAAGACGGTGTTTTTGTTGTGCCAATTACCGCATTAAAAAATTAATAATTATATGATAAAACAAACTGATTTCATTTTACAGAAGTCAGTTTGTTTTTTATTTGTCTTTATTAAACGCTAGTCAGTATCATAAATTTAAATCATAATTATGCTACACACAAGAATTAGTTTTATTTTATTCCATCTTTAATATCAAGAAATTCTTCAAGATATTTTTTGGGGATAAGATATCTTCTACCGGCTCTTACTGATTTTATTGAGCCTGAACGAAGCATCTTATAGGTAAGTGTTCTGCCGGTATGCAAAATACTCATTAAATCAACAGGAGTTAAAACATCACTATAATTATCAAGAATGTTTTTCTTTTCACCGTCACCCATAATTTTCATCTCCATATTACAAATTATTTTCATCAAACCAATAAGCTTGAAACAATTTTCCACTATTTGTGAGAAATCTACCTTGTGATGATTTTGTTATTTGTTCAGATGCATCTGTACTATCCAATATGATTTGCGAAAGCACATTATCTGCTCTACCGCAAATTCTTGTATCAATGTTGTTTCTTATCTGACCACTAAGAATATTAGCATCAGGTCGTTGTGTTGCAAGAATCAGGTGTATGCCAAAGGCTCTACCCTGCCTTGCTATAACAGAAAGTTCAGATTCTATTTTTAGAATTTCATCTTTCTGTTGTTTAACCAAACCTGTTTTATCAAGAATTTCAGCTATTTCATCACAAGAAAATACAATTCTCTTGAGATTATCCCTTGTATTTCTGTTATACTCATCAATATTTGCAACGCCTGCATTACGCAATATTTGTTTTCTTTCCTTTAGTTCATTTGTTATACTGACAAGTACTTTTAAAAGGGCTTCCTTGTCTGTTAGCAAAGTGCATTTTTCATGCCATACAGGTGGAAAGTCTACACCGCCCTTAAAATCTGCAATATATACCTCTGCTCCTTTCTTTATACATTGCATAAGAACTAATTTTAACAATACACTTTTTCCTGAACCTGTTGAACCGCCAATAAGCATATGAGGGATTTTTGCAATATTTACAGTAACTTTTCCCAGATAACCTTCACCAAGAACAATCTCAAAATTTTCATTACTAATCATATCCTCAGACCATTCAATGTAACTATGTAACTGATTTTCTCCACCAACACACTTAACTATAATAATTCGGCAATTATCACCTTCACTAATTTCATCTATATGTATATTTAGTGCTGATTCTATTTTACTTTGTTTATCTTCCCAATCAGATAACGGAATACCTAAAGTTTTGAATTTGTAAATCATAATCTTTCCATCACCTTTGTCTTTTGACAAAAGTAACGGTGCTTCACCGGCTGAATTAACCAGCCCTATTCTATGAAGATTTTTACTTATTCCAATAGCCTCAAAAGGCATTCCTATTATTAAAATTACAATCACTGTAACGAGTAAAATCGTAGTTAGCACAAAAAAAGAAATAAATAGTTTATGCACATTCATAAGTGTACTGTCAGGTTTCCAAATTACATAACGAAAATGCCAAATTAGAAAACTCACCGCCGAATATATAATTGCTATTACCCTACCTAGGTTTTTACTAAAAATTCTTTTTATACCATTAGTAAAGTAAGTTACAATAATACGCATATTCCATTCGTTATGAAGGTTAGATTTTTTGTTATTATCAATCATCATTAATCACCTTAACTTTATTAATCTCTGTTGTGGTATAAACATTAAAATCAGTATATTCTATAAGGAAATTTATTCTTCTTAAAAAGGCTTTCCATGTTTCAGGCTTATAATGCTGAACATCTTTATATTGCTCATTTAGAGGTATATTTGATGTAATATACACAGTATCATAACAAGCTACTTTATCATTAAATCTAGCCGGTAACATTAGTGGATATATATCAAGGTAATTCAACATTTCTTCAATAGGTATTTGAGATGCAAATTCTTCAAATACAAGAATCTGTTGTCCTTTATAACTATCAAAATTTATACCTTTGTTATATCTATAGGAGGTTATTCTACAAATGTTAGATGCTTTATGCTTTTTGTATATTCCACTTGTTTTGCCTGTTCCTGATTTACCAAACACATAATAAACAGTAACTTGTCTTTTCTTTTCACGATAAATATTAGAAAACACTGTTTGCCTTATAGCATCAATTTCTTTTATCCTAAAACCATATTTAGGATGGGCTTTGATAATTTCATAAGTATCCAGTCCTTTTTCAATTTCTTCAATTAATGCAGACATATCCGGTGAATTTTCATCAACAGGCTTTGGTATATTGCCAACTTCCTCAAATGTATCAATAAGGTTTGTACTTTCTTTATTTGTTCCTTTCCACTTACCTTCTTTGCGAAGATAATCACGATTTTCCATAGCTGAACCATTGGCTTTGTCAATGTGTGCTACAGGAAATCTATTTTTTAATGTTGAAAAACGAATTGGGGACTTTGAATAAATAAAGATGTGCATATGTTTTGTGCCTAAATTACCTATTTCATCTACTAAACAAAAGTAATCAGGGTTAAACAAATGAAGAATATCCTTAACTGATTCATGATTTAGTGCATACTTTTCAGGATTATTTATAGTTAATAGCCATTTTCTGGACTGAGGATTTGCACTTCCCATATAAACAACTCCTTTGCTACTGCTACATTGCTACGATAGGGGTAATACTAACCCCTATCGTAGAGGCTCCGTTTGGTGTGCTTAAGGCACACCACCCGAAGCGATCTAGCACTTATATCAAGCCTTGGAGTTGCCACCTTGAGTACGAATACTCTTTGCAGTTGTCATAACTTTATAACCTTCAGGTGTCCAATATGGACGCATTTCAAGACCATCAAAAGTTACAACAGGATAGTTTTGGTCACTAGGCTTATCTAGCTTACAATCACCATCAATCTTTACTGCAAGTTTCTCAAATGCTCTTTCAGGTAAAGCAATAGTGTACTTAAAGCCACTAACCTCACCTGTTCTCTTGCCATTTTCATAAACATATGCAGGAGTAACATCTACAAGTACAGGATTTTTGCCAATAGTTTTGTTAGCATCAATCACTACCATATCAATGTTCATTTTTCCACCTTCTTTCTATATTGTTTTGCATTAATTAATGCTACTGTATCGATCGATGGCTTTAGTATATAATATAATTTTTTATTTTGCACTTTGCTCCAGCGCATTGACAAATTAAAACATAGAAAAAGGGTATTGCACTTTATCTGCAATACCCTTCTATGTTACTTAGTATATTTTATTATGCACTTATCAACTAACATTTCATCATCAATGCTATCAATGATAAAATCATTAGCCTTTTCCAGTAACATAAACCTTTTTTCTTCATCCAATAGGAAACATTCATCCTCTGGAATATTATTTGAAATATATATTAATATTTCTTCAAAAGTGTTAGAAACTGGAGTATTAGACCAGCAAATACCAGCTTTATTCAATAAAGCTTCACTAATTTCTATTTTACAAAATAGTGAAACTACAAACTTAAACACTACTATTCTTCCAGTATTCAACTCATAATGGTTGAGAATCTTTTTAATAGTGCTAGTAGAAAGGCCACTAGTAATATCAAATTCCTTCCATGTAAAATTAATTTCATGGCGTACTATTTCAGCAGCCTCACTAAAACTATTAGAATTCTTTATTTCCTCCAATAAGTCTTTTTTCGCAGAATTCTGCATTTTTCATTTTAATAAAATGAAACACCCGTGTGCAAACAAACATAGTAGTAAGTTTATGTAACATATTATCGACCTCCAATCATAATATTTTATTTGATGATAATTTACCGATTTAAACTTAATGCCGGAACCCTACCATCTAGGGCATACATTATAGGAATTCAATTCCATATTTTATATATAAATTCAGTTAAGCATATATTGCTTATGTTTGTTTGTCTATTTAAAATATTTAAAAGATTTCCACACGGAAAAATATTATTTCATTAAAAAATTTTTGTAAAACAAAAAGAGCACAAACCAATGTTGCACTCTCAATCATTAGGTATATTTAATTTTATATCTATATTTAGGCGCAACTCACCCACACCCCATACTAATAACAATCTTCAATGAAAGATTGAAACTAGTTTAAATTCATTCCTTCTAACTCTTTTTTCATAATTCTTATAAAGAATTATGAAAATTCTAATTACACAATTATGTGTCATCAACTCAAAAAAAGAATAGACACGATAGCAAAATACACAGAACGATTGTGTAAATGCTAAACCCGTATAAGCAACCAACAACATAATAAATTAGTTGGTGATTTCTTAATTTATCAACAATATAAATTTGAAATTTATATGCCAACAAGGGTGGTTTCCAAAAGTTTGCTAGCTAATAATAACTTGTAAAAAAACAAGTCAAATTTCTAACAATTCTATACATTAAAAATGTATTTAATAATAAATAATAACTTAATTTTATTCTATATGATGCTTTATCTTTTGTCAACACATAAAATAAAGCAAAAGCAAAACAAAAATCACCTATCTAAATACCTTTAAATAAGTGATCTTCTTCTCATAAATTTTTAGGGCATAGTTCCCCCTACCCCATTCTAATTTCAATTTCATAAAAAACAATACTGAAATTAGCTTTAGCTTCTTAATCTTAACTATCATTTATAATTCTTATAAAAAATTATATTAGTTTCAACTACATATTCTATCTTCATCTACAACAGAAGTAGACTACACAAGCAAAATACACATAATGATAGTGCAAATGCTATACCCGTATAAGCAATCAACAATTATAACTTTATAATCAGTGATTGTTTAATTCGATAACATAATACTATGTATACGCAACCAACAATTACAAATCTATAATCGATGATTGTATAATTCAATAACATACTATGCCATTTAAGGGTGGTTTCAAAAAGTTCGTTCGTTAATTGCCACCAAAAAGGTTACTACTAACGATGTTAAATACATTAAGTATTTTGATATAATAATTAATAATTAAAAATCTTCCGACATCTATAAATAGATGAAGTCACCAAGTATGATTAATCATACCATTCTTATTACTTAATTACTTCTTTAAACAGTAGTAAAAACTGTTGCAAACTTAGGGGGTTGCACCCACATTTTTTCATTCTTAAAAAATTCTTCTATCTAATATAAATATACATCTCATTTTTAGAAAAATCAAGCGTTTGTAAATAAATTTACAAAAATATGTTAAACTATCTTGACAAGAGGAAAATAAAGGTTTATAATAACCTTGTAAGATAAAGGTTTTATAAAACCTAGACGGAGGTAACTATTTTGACTACTACTTATTTAAACAAACTAAAAACAATCGACACAGACAAACTTTCCTTTTTAATTTCCGACAAACTTATGGACAATGCAACTACTGATAACATCAATATAAAAGGAATAAGCATTGCGTATGTATTGTATCAAGCTTCAATTGATAATAAGGTATGCATAGATAGTGTGAAAACTTTTGATGATAGTTTTCAGAAGGAACCTGAAATCAAAGAAATTGTTCTTAACCATATTAGTAAGGTTTGGGACATCGTTACAAGCTTAAGAGGCATTTGTTCCGCTGATGAGTTATTGTCATACATTCTATTTAATAATGAAGTATCTAAATATTCTTTCTTTATGCCTACTCCTTCCGGTGTATCAAAATTAGCATGTTCTATTCTCGATATCGAAAACGGAGACAATGTTGAGGATCTTTGTTCCGGCACAAGTAATTTTTACATAGAAGCACTGACTCAACACCAAAATTTCAAATATACCGGTATTGAAATTAACTATATTTGTAATGATATTGCAAAAATCCGTGCAAGTTTACTTGATGAAGATGTATCATTAATCCTATGTGATGCTTTAGAATATAAAGCCCCTGAAAAAGCCAACAAAATCTTTTCAAACTACCCTTTTATGGCCAAAAGTATTGTATTAAACGATCATAAGGAAGACCTTGTAAAATCACTAGGTATACCTAAAGATGCAATTAAGAGAGCCTCTTCCGATTGGGTATTTAATGCAACTATTGTTGAGCAATTAGCAGTTGGCGGCAAAGCTGTTGCTATTATGACCAATGCCTCTACATGGAATACTGCCGACAAACATATTCGTCAATTCTTTATCGAGAATGGCTATATTGAAACTATCATATCACTTCCATCAAGACTATTTAATGGTACTAACATTCCTTCTACTTTAATTGTTTTTAGTCATAACAACGATAAAGTAAAACTAATTAATGCTAGCAATATATGTACTAAAAAGCACATATATAATATTCTTACTGATAGTAATGTAACAGAAATAATTTCACTACTAGGGAATGACGGAGAAAAGTCTGTCACTAAAAGTGTTTCTGAGTTATCCGATAATGATTATATACTTAACCCTGAACGTTATCTTGAAACTGTACCTGAAGTTAAAAATGGTGTTAAATTTAACTCTGTTATCAAAAGCATAACAAGAGGTCTTCAAATAAAGGCAAGCGAATTTGACAAACTAAAGTCCGAAAAGGCTAGTGAATACAAGTATCTGACACTTGCTAATATTCATGATGGCTTATTATCTTTGACTGATGATCAATACCTAACAAATATTCCGGACAAGATGGAAAAATATATTGTAAAGAACAACTCTATTATTCTATCAAAAACCGGTTCTCCGGTTAAATCGGCAGTTGTCGAAATAAATAATAACGAAAAGCTACTTGCTAGTGGAAACCTATTCATTATCGAAATTGATGAAAAAAAGGCTAACCCATATTATATTCAAGCCTTCTTTGCAAGTGATATAGGCAAAGCTACTTTTAAAAGCATTGTGTCAGGTGGTCTTCTTCCTACTTTCTCTATTGATAGTCTAAAAAATATGTTCGTTCCACTTCCTCCAATAGATGAGCAAAGCAAGATTGCAAGCAAATATGCTGCTTTAGTTGATAAATCTATTCTTTTGAAAAGGCAACTAGAAAACACAAGACTTGAAATGTGCCATGTTTTTGATGAGGAGGAATAGATAATGCCTAGGGTACTTGATCGTGATGAATTATACGAAGTGGTAAATACCATAAATAATATGGTTTTTGAAGCGAATCGAGAAGGTAAACTAGAAGAACTACTTAAAAGCTGGGGCTTAGACCACCTAATCAGTCAACGATCTCCATTTTATGATACAGAAAAAGATGGTAAAATCATAGTAATTGGGTACACCAACATAAAACCAAAGGACTTACATGGAATAGTAAAAACACTAGGGTTAGATAAGGAAAGATTTGAATTTATTACAGAAAATGATGATATAAAAACATATAATTATAAAAAGCTTCAATACAATCCAAAATATCGTCTTGTATTAGTTGGCCCTATGCCACACAGTACCACAGGCAAAGGCAATAACAGTAGCACTATAACCAATCTTGAAAATAGTGACGGTTATCCTCGTGTAGTACGCTTAAAAAGTGGTAACGACTTAAAAATAACAAAAAACAGTTTAAAAAAGGTTTTACAAGGACTTATCAACGAAAACTATATATAACAAATATCCTCATAAAATGTAGTTATTTTTATTTATTTTCACAACATCATGTGATATAATGTATAATCATGTGATATAATGTATATATAATAACTAAAACTGACTTTAAAAGAAATATTTACAGAAACTTACACACCATAAACGGAGGTTCAAATGGTAAACATTAGAAAATTAGAAAGTGAACTATGGGAATCAGCAGACTTATTGCGTTCAGGTTCAAAATTAACATCAAATCAATATTGTATGCCGGTACTTGGGCTTATTTTTCTACGATATGCTTACAGTCGTTTTAAACTTGTTGAAGCCGAAATATTAAAAACAAGACCTGTACGAAATGGCAGACAAATGCCTGTAGAAGCAAGTGACTACACTTCTAAAAGTGCATTATATCTTCCAAGAGAGGCTCAGTATGATTATCTTGTAAATTTACCTGAAAACATTGCAGATTCAGGTATTAAGAATAATGCAGGAGAACCTATGAATTCACTTGGAGAAGTTGTTAATAATGCTATGGAACTTGTTGAAATGCAAAGCGAACAACTTTCCGGTGTGTTACCTAAAAGTTATACTGATTTTTCCGATGAACTTCTTTCAGAACTTATCCGTATCTTTAACAATAACGCACTTGATGAAATCGGTGGGGATGTGATTGGTAGAATATATGAGTATTTTCTAAACAAATTTGCAAAGAATGTTGCTTCTGATGATGGAGTATTCTTTACACCAAAATCATTAGTTAAAATGATTGTTAACATACTAGAGCCAAAATCAGGAACATTACTTGATCCTGCTTGTGGTTCAGGTGGTATGTTTGTACAAACCGGTGATTTTGTAAATCATAAAGGCTTAGATGCCAATAAGAAAATGACTTTTTACGGACAAGAAAAAGTTGAATATAATGCAAAACTATGTCTTATGAATATGGCTGTACATGGACTTAACGGTACAATCGCATCAGGTGATGAGGCAAATACATTTTATAAAGATGCCCACAATCTTGATGGTTGTTGTGACTATGTTATGGCAAACCCACCTTTTAATGTAGATAAGGTTAAAGAAGAATCTTGTCAGAGTGCAAAACGTTTACCTTTTGGAATGCCAAGTGTAAATAAAAGTAAAGAAGTAAGCAATGCCAATTATCTATGGATTTCATATTTTTACTCTTATCTTAATGAAAAAGGCCGTGCAGGTTTTGTTATGGCATCTTCTGCAACAGATAGCCAAGGCAAGGATAAAGATATTAGAGAAAGTCTTGTAAAAACAGGTCATGTAGATGTAATGATTAGTGTAGGTAATAACTTTTTCTACACAAAGTCTTTACCATGTTCTTTATGGTTCTTTGATAAAGGCAAATCAAACGCTATTAAAGACAAAGTACTTTTCATAGATGCAAGAAACTACTATACAGTAGTGGATCGTACTCTTAACGAATGGTCAGAATGGCAGTTAAAGAATATGAATGCTATAGTATGGCTATATCGTGGTGAAACAGATAAATACACAGAACTTCTTAATGAATATAAATCTGTACTTGGTAGTGACAAACCTTTTAAAGAACAAATAAATGAATTATCGGCGAAAGTAAAGACACTTCGTAAAGAAGCAAAGGAAGCAGTCGACTCTGCCGAAAGGCGAGAAAAGAAAAAGATTCAGTCCAAATATGATGAAAAAATTGCTGAAATCACAGAATATCTAACCATTGCTAAAGAAGCTAATTGGCTTTATGAAAAATTTGGCGAAGGCAAATATCAAGATATTTTGGGACTATGTAAAGTCGCATACACAACAAACGAAGCAAAAGGAGCTGATAAAGACGGTATCAGCATTGAAGAAAAAGGCTGGTCCCTTACTCCCGGTGCTTATGTTGGTGTAGCTCCTATTGAGGATGATGGTGTAAACTTTGAAGAACGTATGGCAGAAATACATCGTGAACTTTTAACCTTGCAAGCCGAATCAAATGACTTGATGGATACTATCTCACAAAACTTAAAGGAGCTTGGGTTATGAATTGGAAAAGTAATAAACTTTCAGAAATATCACTTATCGGTGATGGAGCTCATGCATCACTAAAAAGAACTAACTCTGGAATTCCATATTTGACTGCAAAGAATATCACAAAATCAGGTATTGACTATTCAAATATGGATTATATTTCTGAAGAAACTTACAATAAGTATTTTAAAAAGGCATCAAATGCATTAACACAACCTAAAGAGAATGATGTTTTATATAGTATTATTGGTAGTATTGGAGGAGTATATGTCGTTCGTGATGAAAAAATAGGAATATCAAGCAGTGTTGCAATTTTTAGATCCAACGACAATATAGTGCTTCCTAAATATTTAGCTTACTTTTTAAAAAGTCCATTATTTGAGTCCCAAATACAAGCAATAAAAAGTGGTGTTGCACAAAGTTTTATGTCTTTAGGTAAATTAGGTACAGTAAGTATTTCCTATCCTGATGACATATTATATCAAAAAAAGCTTGTTAAAATACTTTCAACCTACGACAACCTAATTGAAAATAACCAAAAGCAAATCAAACTTCTTGAAGAAGCCGCACAGCGACTTTATAAAGAATGGTTTGTTGATTTGCGTTTTCCGGGTCATGAAAGCACAAAAATTATTGATGGCATACCAGAAGGATGGGCAGTAAAATCTATTTTAGATAATAACATATTTATTTTTGTAAAGAGCAAAGTGGCACCTTTTGAAGGTAAGAAACAGTATTTTGCTACCGCAGATATCAATGGAACGATCCTTGATTCAAAAGGTGAAGCAATAACATATACGAACAGACCATCACGAGCAAATGTACAACCTATTATCAATTCTGTTTGGTTTGCACGAATGAGCAATACTTATAAGATTTTAAATTGTTTTGGTGAAAATTCACATCTAGCTTATGATTCTGTTATATCATCAGGCTTTGCTGGATTTACAGCTACAGAAGGATGTTATGGTTTTGTATATGAAACGATTGCATCTATAAAATTTAATGATGAGAAAAACAGGTATGCTACAGGAGCAACTCAAGTATCATTAACCAATACTGGACTAAAAAATATAAAATTATTAATGCCTACAATAGATATTGCAACACAATATTCAAAAGTAGTAGAGCCTTTTATGTTAAAAGCCGAATTATTAAAAAAGAATTGCAAATTATTGCAAGAAGCACGTGATCGTTTATTACCGAAACTTGTTAATGGTGAATTGGAGGTTTAAATATGAATGAAAAATATAATTGGAAATCTATAGTAGCAGGCTTAGTTTGCTTAATCATTGGTATAATACTTATTTTACTTGATATTTTTAGTTTTAAGACACCACAAAATCTTTGGATTAGTATAGGCTGTTCTCTTATTGCCTCTGGTGTTGTAATTTTATTGACATCATTATTTGTTGAAAGAATAAAGGTAAATTCTTTGGATGAATGGAGCATAAAAAAAATATATGCTACTAGATCCGAAAAAAATGCTGACTCTGATCCAAATTTGGATAAAGCACAGTACTGTGTTGATGGTATTGCTTTCGGTTTATCAAGTTTTCGTTCAAAATACACTAAGAAAGTAGAACAAGCATTACGTAATGGCGTTAATTTTAGACTCATCACAATGGATCCTAATGGTGATTTCATTCATTTTCGAGAAAAAGAAGAAGGCGAAGTAGAAGGAAACATTCAAAAGTCAATTAATGATCTTGTTAACTGGGCAAACAAACTTAACAATAGGAAGTATAAAGGAAAGATTGTTATTAAATCGTATAATTGTATGACTTTGGATTTCTATTGGAGAGTGGATAATACCATCTATATAGGACCATATTGGTATGGATATAAAAGTTCAGACACGATAACATATTCTTTTACAAAGGGCGGTAAGGCATTTAACTTATATTCAGAATACTTTGAATCTTTATGGGAAAACGAAGGACTTACTCAAATTATGACACGACAGAAAATTCTAAAAAGATAAAAGATTAACATAATGGAGAAAATAAAATGGTACCCAGTTTAACAGAAACACCTTTGGATTTATTAGATCGTCAAAAATTTGTTGATAAAATGATTCAAGTGACTGAAACCTTATCAGAGAAAAAGAAAAATGCAAGTTATGCTATAAATGGCAGTTGGGGTGTTGGTAAAACTTTTGTTCTTAATATGTTTGAAGAGCAAATTCTTTCAAATCAATCCGAAGTAACTGCAACAGATAAATATCTTTTATTTCACTTTAATTGTTGGAATTATGACTATTACGAAGAACCTTTAATAGCTATAGTTGCTTCAATACTTGACCAAATAGAAGAAAAAGAACATATAATACCAAAAGATATAAGAAAAAAATCAAAGGAAATATTAAAATTAATCGGAAATGGTCTATTTACAAAAGCTGTTAACCAAATTGGTAAAATGACAGGTGTACCATTAAATAATGTTATAGAAATCATAAAAAAAGGGGATGCAGCATCAAAGGAAGAACTCGATTTAGGCGAAAAGTACGATGTAAATTACACTCTTAAGAATACACTTCAAGAATTGCAAAAAGCAATTTCTTTTATTGCACAAGACAGAACTGTATTATTTGTAGTTGATGAACTTGATCGTTGCTTACCTGAATATGCAATTAAGGTACTGGAACGCCTTCATCATGTATTTGAAGATATTGACAATTTACAATTAATTATTTCTGTAGATAAAAGACAATTTGGTCATGTTATTAAAGAAATATATGGGAAAGAAACTGATGTAGATAAATATCTTGCCAAATTCATTGATTTTGAATTAAAGTTAGATGAAGGAAATATAAATGATAACTATGATACAAGGTTTAATTATTATCTTCAAAATTTTGATTATATTAACGATTATACCAAAAGATCCGATATATTAGATTTTAATAATAATATCTTTAATGGTATGGATATGAGAGCCCGTATTAAAATTATTGATAAATGTAATTTAATACATAATTTACTTAATGAACCAAATGAGAAGATGGATTTTTCATTTATGTGCATAGAAATTGCTTTTGTAGTTATGAAATATTGGGGCATTGATTTATTCGCAAATAAACCCGCATTTTATATTAATGAAGTATTTAAGACAAATGAAAAACACACAGGTCTGACCTTTTTAAATCAAATATACAAAAAAGAAACAAATAATGACATATTATATTACAAAGATATTGACTTCTATAATAGAAACGAATATGTTTATAGAGGTAATATTTGGGGAGTAATTCTTTCATGTTATCGTTATGTTATAGGTTATAAAAAGGATCTTTTTGATAGATCTGACATGTATGGTAATTGTGAACCTAGAGAATATAGTGAAAAATTTAGAGATTTACTATATATCATCAATTAACAAGAAGGTGAATTTATGAGTTATGAATATTCTGAAAACATACTTGTACAGGAAAGTGCCGGTAACTTATTACAAGATGAACTTAATTGGGAAGTTCATTACGCTTACAATACAGAAGTTTTAGGAACCAACGGCACCTTTGGTAGAACCAGCTACAAAGAAATATTACTTAGTCACTACTTTAAACAAGCTATGAAAAGACTTAATCCATGGATAAACGAAGCGCAAATAACTGAGGCACAGAAGATATTTGAAAGCCATGTTTCTACAGCTTCACTAATGCAAATCAATGAGGAAAAATACAGATATATTCGTGACGGTATTCCTGTAACAGTAAAAAAGCCTAATGGACAAACTGATAAAAAGAATGCTATTCTTATTGATTTTCAAAACCCGGAGAATAATCATTTCTTAGCGATTAAGGAAATGAAAATACATGGGGAATTATATCGAAGAAGAACCGACATTGTTGGTTTTGTAAATGGTATTCCTTTACTGTTCATTGAACTAAAGAAAAATACTGTTGATGTTCAAGATGCTTATACAAAAAATTACACAGACTATCTTGATACAATCCCACATTTATTTTACTATAATGCTTTTCTTATGCTATCTAACGGCGAAGAAGCAAAGGTAGGTACTCTTGGAAGCAAGTATGAGTTTTTTCATGAATGGAAAAGATTAAAAGAAGACGAAGAAGGCTGTGTTGCTCTTGAAACTATGCTTCGTGGTATATGTAAAAAGGAAAATTTTCTTGACTTATTAGAAAACTTTATTTTATATGATCATTCCGATGGTCATACAGTAAAAATACTTGCAAGAAATCACCAATACCTTGGTGTTAATGAAGCTATCAAAGCATATAAAGCAAGAAAACTCAATAACGGTAAACTGGGGGTCTTTTGGCACACACAAGGTTCCGGTAAAAGTTATTCTATGGTTTTCTTATCTCAAAAAATAAGAAGAAAATTTAGTGGTTCCCCTACCATAGTTATACTTACAGATCGTGAAGAACTTAACACCCAAATTAGCGAAACTTTTGCAAATTGCGGTCTACTCGGTAAAGACACAAAAGATAAAGACTACCTTGCTAAAAGCGGCACCGACCTTGTGGGAAAACTAGAAAAAAATCCAAGTTTCATATTTACACTTATTCAGAAATTCAATCAAAAGCCTGAGAACCCTATTTATCCCGATCATGATATTATCATTATGTCAGATGAAGCACACCGTAGTCAGTATGGTATTTTTGCAGAAAATATGATGGAATTATTACCTACTGCATCAAGAATTGGCTTTACCGGAACACCTCTATTATCTGATGACAATATAACAGAGCGTACTTTTGGTAGTTATATTTCAGTATATGACTTTAAACGGGCCGTTGATGATGGTGCAACTGTTCCTCTATATTATGAAAATAGAGGTGACAAAATCGATAATATAGAAAACCCTGATATAACTGACAAAATTCTTGATGCTATCGAAGAAGCTGATCTTGATGAGAATCAACAAGAGAAATTAGAAAAAGAATGTGCAAAAGAAATACATATTCTCACTGCCGAACCAAGACTTCGCTCAATAGCAAAAGACTTTGTTAAACATTACTCTGACCTTTGGACCAGTGGTAAAGCCATGTTCGTTTGTCTAAATAAGGTTACTTGTGTTCGTATGTACGATTATGTTCAAGAATATTGGAAAGAGGAAATTAAAAATTTGAAAAGTCAGTTAAAATCTTCTTCACAACAAGAAACTCAGGAACTTGAACGTAAAATCAAATGGATGGAAGAAACTGAAATGGCTGTTGTTATCAGCCAGGAACAAAATGAAATTCAAACCTTCCAGAAATGGGATCTTGATATTATTCCACATCGAACAAAAATGGAAAAGCGAAAGCTTGATGAAGAATTTAAAGATAAAGATAATCCATTTAGAGTTGTATTTGTATGCGCAATGTGGCTTACCGGGTTTGATGTTAAGTGTCTATCATGTTTATATCTTGACAAGCCTCTAAAATCACACACACTTATGCAAACTATTGCAAGAGCAAACCGTGTTGCTGAAGGTAAAAGTAACGGTTTGATTGTTGATTATGTAGGTATTTTAAAGAAACTTAGAGAAGCACTTGCAAAATATACTGCCAATAAAAGCAGTAGAAGTACTGATCCTACAATTGATAAAGATGAACTTATTTCAAAAGTTTTAGAAGTTATAAAAGTTACTAATAAATTTCTAAATGAACATGGGTTTAATCTAAAAAAACTAGTTGATGCCAAAGGTTTTGAAAAAATATCATTACTTCAAGAGGCCGCAAATGCAGTTTGTGATACTAGGGAATCTAGAAAACAATTTAATACGTATGCAAATGAGCTTAATAGATATATGAAGTATATTGATAGAGAAGACATTTCACAAGAGACAAAAGACTATAAAGCCGCTATCTCTGCGATTCAGAGTGAACTACAGAAGAAACGAAAACATGTTGATAATACGGATTTGATGGTTCAAATTAATAGTATTATGAATGATTATGTTTTTATAAATAATCAATCAAATGAAGAAGAAATCAAACGCTTTGATATAAGTAAAATTGATTTTGATTTACTTCAAAAAGAGTTTGCGAAGTCTACAAAGCGTAACTTAATTTTCAAAGATTTGGATGAATTAGTACAAGAAAGACTTGATTGTATGCTAAAAGAAAATCCAAAAAGAATTGATTATTATGAACGGTATTGTCAAATAATTGAAGACTATAATAGTGAAAAAGATAGAGTTAACATTGAAAAAACATTTATGGATCTTATGGATTTAGCAAATAGTATGAACACTGAGGAAAAACGTTATGTTCGAGAAGGTTTTTCTAGTGATGAAGAACTGTCCCTTTATGATATGCTTTTTAATGAAAACTTATCTACATCAGATATTAAAGCCATCAAAAAAGTGGCTGTTGACTTGCTTGAAAAAATCAAGAAAAAGATCTCAGAAATTGATCACTGGACCGATAAACAAGAAACTAAAGCCGAAGTCGATAATCTTATTAGAGATACTCTTTGGACTGAACTTCCTGAATGTTATGATGAGGTCAGTATATCTCAATATCGCCAAAAAATTTACGAATATGTTTATACAAGATATAAAAATGTCGCGTAAATTAATAATTAATTTTCCTGAATATCTCCTATCTCTTACTACAAACAAATTAGCAAATAAATTAAAATATGCTTCAAATTACGTAAAACTTCCAGAATTATTATATTTATTAAAGCCACTATACAATAGCCTTCATCTTAAAAACGACTGGAATAAGGCAAAAAACGAAGTAATAAGCTGTTCACTTAAATTATACAATAATCCAATTAAAAATTTAATCGAAATATTATTTAATTTATAAAACAAAAAACCAGAAGTTGATTTGTTTCAGCTTCTGGTTTATATATTCAATTTTCTCGATTAAGTTTTTAAGAAATCCTTTTTCACGCTACCGATTTCTTCTTTTAGTGATTTTCTCATGTTTTTAAACATTTTTTGCATATGATTATTAAGTTCATCGTTTGCAGTGCTACAATTAAATTTTGAAAATTCATATAATCTATCATATACAAATTTAGTAGACTCTCTTACTAAATTGTAACATTCTTTTTCTTCTCGCAAAGTAGGAAATTCTTCTCCTTCAACAGTTACAATGCTTTCAAATATTTTTATATATACAAATAATGTCATTATTTGAGCCGTATACATATTGTCTGCCTTATTTAATGAATAAAAACCGGGTTTATCAACATATTCACTTATAATGGAATAATTACAATGAGCGTAATCACAGAGAAAAGCATAAAAATCATAAAAATAATTTTTATCTTTTCCTAATTTCATATCAGAAGGTTGTTTTTGTAAATAATCAATTAATTCTTGAGTATCTCTATTTTTGTAAGTACCATCATCATAAATTATTTTTCTCTGTTTAAGTAATTGTGGAACAACTATTAAATCTCTTAATTTATTATCATCATCATTTTCTAGTATAAATCGACTTGCTATGTATCCTTCGAATGATGATCTAAGAATAATAAATACATCCTCAGCATGTCCCATTTTCAGCAATTCTCTTATTGATTCTAAACTTTTAATACTTTTTGCAAAAACAAAATACTGAAAATCATCAATAAAACCGGATCCGATTTCACCGCTTATTTTTGCATCATAATATCCGTACCCAAAACAAGCGTAATCAACAAATTTTCTCCCTCTAAATATATATTGATTTATAAATTTATTGCACATAATTTGATTATCCATGTATTTACCTACTTTATATACCTCTTTAAATAAATATTTTATATCTTTGATTCTTTCACAATAAAATCCCATTTATTGTGATTAATTACAATATATATTCTATCAAATATAAACTTATTTTTAAACCCTTAAATAGCATTTTCAATATATTACCAATTGCATTAATGAATATAATTACAAAGCAAATTTGTAATTATAAATTCGTTTTATGGTTGACAAAGATTGATTTGGTGGTATACCCAAAAGAAGAAAAGCTGTTTCCGAAAATAAAAACCACTATGCAACACTCAAATTTTGCTTACATAATGGTTCTAATTTTACTCTTATAAAACTTAATAGCGCATTGGCAATCGTGTTCGATTTTATATTTTACGAATGATGTTAATTTCTTCTAATAAAAATTTTTAGAAAATTGGAATTCAGTAGGTTTGATGCTTACTGTCTTTCGTGACACTATTTTCCACTCAAAACACTAAAAATCTTACCCTGAGGTCGTCGCTATAAGCTTTTGGTAATCATTAGGTAAATCATCTTTATTTTTAATCCACAAAGTGATATAATCAAAACAAATTTACATTGATATATAAATTATTTTGAAGGTGTGATTATATGGAATCCAAATATAGAAAAATTATTTTTACTGTTTACAAAGAAAGTATTTTCTCAAATACTATAGAAAAATTATATCAAAAAACAATAATATCAAATATTAGTATTAATTATATTAAAGACTATCTTAATTTTAATGATGGGTTTAGATTATCAATCGTTTTTGGAGATATTTTGTCTTTTGTAGACTTTTACTGTATAAATATTAAACCTGAACGAGTAATTGATAAAATTTCTATATTAAAATCATCAAACCAAAGTATATCCATAAATATGCCAGAAAAAGTTTTATTAAAAAGTATAATAGAACACAATACAAGAGCAAAAAATATCCCGGATGGAATCGTATTATACGGCATAAATAGAATTGAAAATGGGGCAAGTGGCTTTAGTGAAATGATCATTTATATTGCCGCAAATGATCCCATATTATTTAGTCTTATGTTAAGTATGTTGTATGACTGTGCAAAAGTTATTATCAAAAAAATTTTTAAAAATATGCATGGAGAATGTATAAAAGAAACTACTATTGGTATAATCAATATTAAAAAATTTTATATTTCTCTTGGCAATATTACTAACACCTCATGGAAAGATTGGCAGATTATCAACTATGGAAAAATCACAAAAACAAAACATATAAATATTAAGGTAAGAAATATCAATAGTGATGAATATGTCATAAAATGCAATCACAAAATGAAAATTATATCTATAAAGCAAACCAAAAAGATATAATATTAACTTTTGCGATAGCATAATTGCATAATACGGACGTTATATAATAATTAGGAATACTAAATATGATAATTATTTGGAATCACAAGAGCCTTACCTTGAATAACAGATTGTTTGAAATTGATTTTTGTCTTAACATATTAAATATTCATATAAAATAAAATTCTATCGGTTGTTATGAATATAATTACAAAGTAAATTTATAAATATACATTAATTTTAGGGTTGACAAGGATTGATTTGGTGGTATACTCAAAGGTAGAAAAGATGTTTTCAAAAATAAAAACCACTATATAACACTCTACTTTTGGTTACATAATGGTTCTAAATTTTACTCTTATAAAACTTAATAGTGCATTGGCAGTCGTGTTCGGTTTTATATTTTGCGAATGATGTTAATTTCTTCTAAAAATTTTTCTAAAAAATTTTTAGAAAATTGGAAATATGTTGCTAGTTTATTTAAAAGTATAAAATGTTGTAAAGTGTCAGTAGGCCCGATGTTTACTGGCTTTTTACGGCACTTTTTATCACTTTAAAGCACTAAAAAATCTTACCCTGGGGCCGCTCCAAAACCGCGTGCCGAGGGTTTGAGTCCTTCTGCCCCTGCCAAAATGAAAGCACATCTTTTGATGTGCTTTTTATTTTACAAAAAGCAGAAGGAGTCGAAGGCGACCGTTAAGAAAACAGTCCGGTGGACTGTTTTTAGGGAGAGCGTAGATGCCTCTTTCCTTTCGTATTTGTGCTTTATAAGCGTGGTAGGCACTTTCGCTAAATTAATAGTATTCTGCCCCTGCCAAACAAAACACCTTGAAAACGGCTTAGGTATGCGGTTTTTGGGCGTTTTTTCTTTTATCTAATTCAACCAAATTTATGCAAAATCCCTCGGATTGCCGTCCGTTTGCCGTCCAACACTATAAAAAATTATAATAACGCTTGTAATTTACTAACATTAGGATTTAAACTTATCTATTATATTGTTTAGCATAACAGCTTAACATATTGACACTTGCTAATTATTATAATATAATGAAAATGAAGATAGGATTGGCCTATCAGGGGTGTTTTCCTTACCCAGCGAAGTGGGAGTGTTTAAAGATGCGAAGCCTTAGCATATAAAATAATGAGACAAAAATTGATGGAGCTTGAACCATTTTAAAAAATCAGTGAAACGGAACCCAACCGTTGCGAATTAGGACTTTTATTGAAAAGTAAGACAGGTAACATTTTGTTTATGTTACCTGTCTTTTTGTTTTTATAATATAGTTTTATTTTTCAAGCACTAACAGAAAGCCCCTTAGTCCTGAGTATAGTATGTTATAGCTTTTTTCTTTAATTGATTAAACAAGTCTATATTTTCCGACTTTATCATTAGATTATCAAAATAATAGTTACTTAAGGATTTCAGAAAAGCCAATTCATCTATATTATCATAATTTGCCAGTATATCGTCTATTGTTTGATTAAGTGTAGTACACATAACACCATCTAAAACAAAATAATCTATTCCATCAAACGAATCAACAACATTATATTCAATATTGCTAAACTGACCTTTTTCCTTTACATATACATGAATTTTTGATTCATCCATATATCCGTTCAAGGTATTCTAATGCAGAAATATGCACTTCACTAGTAGCTGACTTCATAAGCACCATCATTTAACACATAAAAATCAATCAAAAGCATTCTTTTATTTTCTCCAATATAACTACATCTGCCGGACAGAAGTTATAATTTGGAATTTCATTTTCAGTTATCCACTTTAGGTCTTTATGTTCAAGAAGAGTAGGTTTACCACTTACTATTCTAGAGTTAAAGACAGTTAGGTTTATAGTAATATCAGGATAAGTATGCTTTGTGCTGATAAATTCACTGTCAACTTCAATCTCAATATCCAATTCTTCTTTACACTCTCTTATTAAGGCTCGTTCCTTTGATTCACCTTTTTCAACCTTGCCACCAACAAATTCCCACAACAATCCTCTCTTTTTGTTAACAGGTCGCTGACATATCATAAATTTTTCACCGTTCCAAATTAGAGCTGCTACCACTTCAACTATATTCATCATATTTATACCACCAATTTATTTGTTTTCTTTAAGAATCTTGCAGGTATTGGTTTTTCTAATCTCCATGTAATATTCATAGGTTTTGAGCCGGTATGACTAACATAAGTTGCCTCACCAAGAAATGTATAAGGTGACACATTACCAAAGGAATCATTCTTAAATTCTCTCACAAATAGCAAGACCTTACTGCCCTTTTCTTTGTGATGAATATACCTTTGACCTGTTGGTGAGGTTTCTGAAGTTGTACTTTGGCTTTGCCAATGGAACAATTCCTCATTTATAGAATAATCATTATACATAGTTGTAGGGGAATAGTCCTTATCAGCCTTATTTAATGTTAATAAAAATACATCTATTCCCTTATCTTTTAGCCAAATAACACCTTGTCTCATTGCACTAAAGTTTAGATAATCAAGTCCTGCTAATAACTGTCTTTGAGAATATGTACAGTAAACATCCAAAGGACTATCAAAACCTAAATCAATAGTTTCATCAACAAAATCAATACTGTTGAATTTGTATTCCAGTAGCTCTATAAGTTCACCTTTCATTATTGGGCTGTCAGACAATGAATACAAATTACTTAATACTTCTTCATCACTAAAATCTTCAATTGCCTTGCTCCATACTGTAATATAAAACATTTGTAGCATTCGTTTATCAACTGAGGATAATTTTTCAAAATCTATATTATCTATGTTGTTTAAAAAACCAATTAAAAATTTTATCCATCTTCTAGAGTCAATAGAAGTAAACCTTACAAATGCTTTGGTCATTACTTCTTCTATTGGTTCAGAAAAATCATCTAGTTTTCCGGCTTTAACACACAATCCGGAAAATGTGGAATATTTATAAACTGCTCTAGGGTCTAATCTGTAGTGTTGCAAGAAATTTGATAAGGTTAGTGTTTTGCCGGTATCTTCTTCAAAACTTGCAATTCTTGCAACAAGTCCTGCAGTATTGCCATATGAACTGCGTATATTGTCTAGAATATACTTTTCTGCTTTTCTCTCTAGTTGAATATAGCAACCCTTAGGAACTGACACAAAACCATCCTTAATTTCTCTAGTTATTCCTCTTGTTGTATTTGATAATAAAGCAGAAAATTTATCTTCAAAATTATATTTTTTATTAGCTTGACCGATAAAATCAAGAACAGTAAGACATTCCTTATCTTCTGATAAACGAAGGCCTCTACCTAACTGTTGCAAGAAAACTGTAAGGGACTCTGTAGGACGTAAAAACAAAACTGTATTTACTTCAGGAATATCCACACCTTCATTGTAAATATCCACAACAAAAATAAACTTAACATCACCATTTACAAGTTTATCTTTTGCTGAGTTTCTCTCTTCATCTAACGATTTACCAGTTAAGAAAATTGATGGAATACCACATTTATTGAAGTAATCACTCATAAATTCTGCATGTTCAATAGAAACACAGAACCCAAGACCTTTTACATCATTAATATCAGTTACATATTTTATGAGAGAATTTACAACTAAATCTGCTCTACGGTCAGCTACTGCTCCACTAAATGTGTAAATATTTGAAAGTTCTTTCTTGTCATATCCACCTACTGACCATTTTAGGCCATCCAAATCAACATTATCAGTTACACCAAAATACTGAAAAGGACAAAGTAATTTCCTGTCAATAGACTCAGGTAATCTGATTTCTGCTGCAATTCTGTTATCAAAGTAGGATAAAATACTTTTACCGTCCATTCGTTCAGGTGTAGCGGTTAGTCCTAACAGTACAGTCGGTTTATAATAGTCAAGTAACTTCTGATATGTTTTAGCAGCTGCATGGTGGAATTCATCCACAATTATATAGTCATAAAAGTCATCTGTTGTAACTTCATTGAATTTTTGTGAATTAAAGGTTTGTATTGAAACAAATAAATTATCAATACTATCCGGTTTATTTTTGCCAACAAATAATTCACCAAAATTTGCATCTTTAAGCACTGCCCTAAAGGTATAAAGGCTCTGCTTTAGAATTTCTTCTCTATGTGCAACAAATAGCAATCTACAATGCTTTCCCTTATTATTTCTTCTAAAATTTCTATAATCAAAGGCAGAAATAACTGTCTTACCTGTACCTGTTGCAGCAACAACAAGGTTGCGATAATAGCCTCTAACTTCTCTTTCAGCTTGAAGTTTATCCAGAATTTCTTGCTGATATGAATATGGCAAAATATCAAGGGTATAACTCTGAGACTCTATATTATTATCAAAGTGCTTTTCTGCCCTTAAAGCCCTTGATAATCTTTCTTTTTGGCTTTCTGCATAATATTCAAATTCTTTAGAATTCCAATAACTTTCAAAGGTAGCTTCAATTTTTAATATAGTCTCAGGCAAGTCCTTCTTAGTAACCTTAACATTCCATTCAAGGCCACTTGAAATAGCTGCATTTGAAAGGTTTGATGAACCAACATATGCAGTAGTAAAACCTGTATCTCGATAAAAAACATATGCCTTAGCATGAAGTCTTGTTACCTTTGTGTCATAGCTAACCTTGATTTTTGTATTAGGAAGTTTCCTAAGTTCTTCAATAGCCTTAACATCAGTTGCACCCATATATGAGGTTGTTATTATGCGTAATTCCCCACCATTTTGGGTAAAGTCCTTTAGTTCGTTAATAATTAATCTTAGACCACTCCACTTAACAAATGACACTAACATATCAATTCTATTGGAAGAAACGATTTCCTTTTTCAATTCTGTGTACATTTGTGGTTCGTGAACTGCACCGGTAAAAAGTGAACTTTGTGCAATAGAAGTTTCCGGTCTTATAGTCTTAACTTTATTATTAATTGATTTTACACTATTCTTTTTATCAAAAACCGATAGAAGCTGTTCAGCCTTGCTATTAACTGCAAAACTATCAAAATCTTCATCTTCTGTTTCTTCTTTTATAACAGAAACTATCTTGTTTATTAAAGAAATTCTATCAGCTAAATTATCATCACTAATATAGTTAAGCCCTTTTTCAATAATATCAGCAACATATTGTGACAAAATTTTTGATGACTCAGCCTTGTCAATTTCTTTAATTTCAGAAAATTTATCAACTGACTCATCAATATCCTTTTGTAAAGACTCATTTATAACCTGTTCATATAAACCATCTTTTAACATTTTGTCACCTACTTATTAGTTAATGATTTTAGTGTATCACTTATTGTAAAATTAATAAAGCTATTAATTAAAATCAATACTACCTTTTTTGTTATAACTTCTTGTAACCTTAAAAAGTTCATAGGAAGTTACGGCTGAGAAGTAGTCTTGATACTGTTCCTTATAATTTTCTTCAATAGTTTTCACAATATTTTTCAACTGCATAATTACTGCAACAATATGCTTACAAGCATAGTTACAGTAGCAATCACAAATAAAGTTACTTACTTCACCGTTTTTATATGTAAAGTCAATTTCGTAAATATTTGTACCATCTACAATAGCCTTACCCATATTACCGGCAACTGAAAGATAAATTACCCTACCATCAAGGTAATAATCAATGCCTTTTTCCTTAACATTATAAGGTACTTTCAGTTCTGAAATATCCTTTTCCAGCAAAAAGCCTTCTTCATCTTCACCGGAAACAACAATTTCTTCTTCATCATCAACAGGTGGTTTAAACCAAGTTATAACCTTTTCATAAGGGATAACTGACTCATCAAAAGAAATAAAATAGTCACCTGCAAAGAAAAATTCACCTTTAACAGTAGTATCTGCTAAGGCAACAACCTTTTTATAGTCAGATAGCTTTATCTTGAAGTTATAGTTCACTTCTTCAACAAAGCCTCTTTCACCCTCTAACTTACCATCAACAAAAACAATGTCGCCTTTATGTAAATCGAATTTATCATTGTAATAAGAAAGAACTCTGTTATTCTTCTCAAAACGAACACTAACAAGGGATTTTCTGGCTTTTACTTCAGACTTTTCTACTGTTATACTTTCAATATTTTCATTAACTTCATTATTATCATCACAATAAAAACCTATTTTGTTTGTCATCAAAATTCTCCTTTACAAGTTAGTTTTTTCTTTTCTACAATAATATAATACCACATTTACTGTCCCAAAAATGGGACTTATCTTTTAAATAAAAAAGAATATTAAAATTGCTTGGAGATTATTTCTCTTATATTGTTTTCAGCCTCTTTTACTTCTTGGTAAAATTCTTGTGATGACATTCTAAGGCAACCGTTACCCATAATAATAAGTTGCTCTAATCCGTCAGAAGTAACAACCTTTACCCTATTATTCTTGGCTAATTTTTTTGTTACTTTTTCAATATATGAGTCGGCAGTTTCTGCTTCTTTGGTATAGACAATGTTGATATTATTCAGTTTATCAACTTCGCCTACACCACCCTTAACTTTGTAAGCATCAAAAACTACTATTACTTCACATTTTTTATAACCTTGATAGTTGCAAAGAATATTCAACAATTTTTCTCTTGCACCGTCAATGGTAGTTTTTGCAAGTTCCTTTAAATCTTCCCATGCAAAAATTACATTATATCCATCAACTAACAAATATTCTTTACCGTCATAGTTAGGAGCTTTTGATGGTTTATACTTAGGGTCTTTCTTTGTAAAATCAAAATGTCTTTTCTCTACATTTGTTTTCTTCTGTTTAATAGGTCCGTAAGTTTGCTCAAAGATTTGCATTAACTCATTATCAAGTGCAAACAAATCTTCTTTACCTTGATAGTTAGAAAATGACCTTTTCTTCTCTGCAATAGTTTCAGTTACTTTAGGCTGAGATAATACACTTGTTAGGTGCATTTGGGACTTAACCTTATCCCACTTAACATTATAACCTGCACCCTTAGAACAAAATACTGAGTCACAAGTGTTATCAACATCACCGTCACAATCATAACCTATACTTTCAATAACCTCTTCACTATTATGACAAGGCTCATAGCCCTTTAGGTTACACACTAATTTACCTTTACCATGGGTATATTGGATAACATCCTTAGTATAATCGTGCATTGTAGATACAGGTGCAGTACCTGTAATTATAGAAAAGTCACCCTCAAGTTCCGGTGGGTTAAATGAACCACTCATATACTGAATATCAGCCATAGCCTTGCCTACATTTTCTGTTGGCACTTCTAATGTAAATTCATAAACCGGTTCTAGCAAAATACTTTTTGCCTCTCTCAAACCTTGCCTTACAGCTCTATAAGTGGCTTGTCTAAAGTCACCACCCTCAGTATGTTTTGGGTGGGCTTTACCGGAAACTAAAGTGATTTTCATATCTGTAATAGGTGAGCCTGTCAGCACACCTATATGAGTTTTCTCGTACAAATGAGTAAGGATAAGCCTTTGCCAGTTTTTATCAAGCAAATCTTCTTTACAATCTGTTGCAAAGGTAAGACCACTATCTCTCTTTGTTGGCTCTAAAAGTAAATGCACTTCTGCATAATGGCGTAATGGTTCAAAGTGACCTACACCCTCAACAGTATTTTCTATTGTTTCTTTATAGATAATATTTCCTTGACCAAATGTTACATCAAAGCCAAATCTCTCTGAAATAATAGACTGTAACACTTCAAGCTGAATATCACCCATTAACTTTACTTGAATTTCCCCTAGTCTACTATTCCATTCTACTTTTAGCTGAGGGTCTTCGTTTTCAAGTATTTTCATTTTTTGCAATGCAGTATGGGCATCAACTTCACTTGGCAAATTGATTTTGTATGTAAGTACCGGTTCTAATACCGGTAAACTTGAATTGTTCTCAACACCTAAACCGTCACCGGAAGAAGTAAAGGTGATACCGGTTATTGCACAAATTGTACCTGCAGTAGCATCTTGGATAGCAGTAAACTTTTCACCGGAATATATTCTAATCTGCTGTACCTTTTCTTGTTCCTTATTCTTAGGACTTTGTAAAATTTCTTTTACTTTTAATGTGCCACCTGTTACCTTTAGGTAAGTTAGCCTTTGACCTTTATCCTCAGCAATTTTATATACTTTACCGGCAAATTCATCACCATAACTATTCATCTCAGAATAATTATAAATACAATCTAAAAATTCCTCAGTACCCTTTAGCTTTAGTGCTGCACCAAACATACAAGGGAAAATCTTTCTATCTTTAATTGCTTTTACTATATGGGATTTTTGTAAGTTACCCTCTTCATATTTAACCAATAAATCTTCATCACATAGTGCAATATTTTCATAAAATTCATCAGTATCTACAGTATCAAAGTCAACACAATTATCACTTAGCTTTGACTTTAACTTAGCCATTGCTATTCCCTTATTAGCACCGGCAAGATCCATTTTGTTAACAAAAATAAAGCAAGGCACATTATATTTTGCAAGAAGTTTCCACAATGTTTTGGTATGACTTTGCACACCCTCAGTACCACTTACTACAAGAATTGCATAGTCAAGAACTTGTAAAGTTCTTTCGGTTTCAGCAGAAAAATCCACATGACCGGGAGTATCAATTAAGGTGAACTGTGTATCCTTATAATTTAGTACTGCTTGTTTAGAAAAGATTGTAATACCTCTTGCTCTTTCAAGAGAAAATGTATCTAAAAAAGAATCTCTGTTGTCAACTCTACCGATTTTGCTTATGTTACCTGATTGATATAACAAAGCCTCAGAAAGTGTTGTTTTTCCTGAGTCAACATGAGCTAAAATTCCCACAACAATTTTCTTCATTTTCTCACTTCCTTAATCTGTCTTTTAATATTCTATCATACCCACATTTGTTATTCAATAACCTTTACAAAAGAAAGAAAACTAACCGGAGAGGGTTAGCTTTCTTCCATTTGAGTGGTCTAAAGTGATTGCACTTGCTGAGTTAGTTTTCTTACTTGTACAGTCAACATTCTTAATGTACTTATAAGTAGTTGTAGTATCAACACCGTTTACATTCTTACCGTTATACTGTAGTTCGTAATCACTGTCACCCTTAGCATATGTATTTGCAGTAGCAGTAACATTGAATATTATTCATATATGAATAATATTCAAAGCTACCGTCTGTGTTTTCAGAATAGTCATACACTTCACCGGTCTTTTCAATAGAAACTGTACCACCTGTATTGGACAATGTAACCAAAAATAAGGCAACTGCAAGTAAAAGTAAACTACTTACAGTTGCTTTTTCACAATAGAAACAGTTTTTCATTGTTAATTATTTACAATCCCCACATAATATGAAATATTCATTGTAAAGTACTAGGAATTGTGGTATCATATAGTGGATAATTTGAAATGAGGTGCCACATTATGGACAAAAAAAGAGGAAGTTTTTCCGGTGGTCTAGGATTTGTCTTTGCGGCAGCCGGTAGTGCAGTTGGTTTAGGTAACCTATGGCGTTTCCCATACCTTGCTGCTCAATACGGTGGCGGTATCTTTCTACTGGTTTATCTAATCTTAGCAGTAACATTTGGTTTTGCCCTATTAACTGCTGAAATTGCTATTGGTAGAAAGACAAAGCTAAGTCCTGTACTTGCCTACAAAAAACTAAACAAAAAGTTTTCTTTCTTAGGGTACATTGCAACCCTTGTACCAATCATCATTATTCCTTACTATTGTGTTATTGGTGGTTGGGTTACAAAATATGTAACAGTTTATGCTCAGGGACTTGTTGCTCCGGTAGCAAAAGATGGTTACTTTAGTGACTTTATCGGTCATCCTGTAGCTCCACTAGTATTCTTCTTAATCTTTATGCTACTCAGCATTGTTGTTATTATGCTTGGTGTAAAGAAAGGTATCGAAAAGTTAAGTAAATTCTTAATGCCACTACTTATTGTACTTACTATTGGTATTGCAATTTACGCACTGACACTTCCAAATGCAATGGAGGGTGTTAAGTATTACTTAATTCCTGACTTTAGCAAATTCTCTATTTTGACAGTAGCAGGTGCTATGAGTCAGCTATTCTACTCAATGAGTATTGCAATGGGTATTATGGTTACTTACGGTTCATATACAAGAGATGATGTTAACCTTACTAAGTCAGTAAACCGTATTGAATTTTTCGATACACTTGTTGCTTTATTAGCAGGTCTAACGATTATTCCTGCAGTTTACATCTTTAGTGGTGAAGAAGGTCTTTCTTCTCAGGGTGCAGGTCTAATGTTTATGACATTACCTAAGGTATTCCAGCAAATGCCGGGTGGTAACATTATAGCTTTACTATTCTTTGTACTTGTATTCTTCGCAGCAATTACAAGTTCCATCTCTGTTATGGAAGCTATTGTTTCTTCGCTAATGGACAAGTTCCACCTAAAGAGAATTCCTAGTTGCTTAATCGTTATCGGTATTTGCCTACTACTTGGTATTCCATCATCACTTGGTAATGGTTTATGGGCTAATATTAAGATTCTTGGTATGGACTTCTTAACATTCTTCGACTACATTAGTAACAGTATTCTAATGCCTATCGTTGCATTCTGTACTTGTATTCTTGTTGGTTGGGTTATTAAGCCAAAGGCTCTTACAGATGAAGTCACTAAGAATGGCGAAAAGTTTGGCAGAAAGAAACTTTTCAATGTTATGATTAAGTACGTTGCTCCAATCTGCTTACTATTTATCTTTGTTACAGGTATTCTAAGTCAACTTGGTATTATTACAATCTAACATAAACAAATTAAGGACTCAACAATAAGTTGAGTCCTTTCTATTTATACAACTTATATATACAAAAACTGCTATGGAGATTAAGTTCCATAGCAGTTTATTTTTTATGTAGTTTTTAGATTACTCTATGCTTTTTCCACTTACCGGACAAGTATCTTGCTAAGTAAGCAACACCTCTTGCATACCAGTCAATGAACATTCCTAGCCATACACCTAGGACACCCCAACCAAGTACCATAACCATTACATAGCTACAAATAATTCTGAATACCCACATTGAAATCATACTAACACCAAGTGAGTAGTTAACATCACCGGCTGCTCGTAATGAGTTTGGAAGTGCAAAACTTAGTGGCCATACAGGTAATGATGCAATACTGAAACATCTCAAAACGAATACTGCAATTTCTGTTGCTGATGGTGAAAGTGAGAATAGACTTACTATATACGGAGCAGTTACAAGTAACAGTAGCTTACATACCCAGTCACTAAGGTAAGTTAGTTTCATTAGCTTTTTGGTGTAAACCTTAGCATCCTCAGCACTACCTGCACCTAAGCATTGACCAATGATAGTTACCATTGAAAGACCTATTGCAGTACCGGGAATATTAGGGAAGTCAATAACCTGAAAAGCAATTGAGTTGGCTGCGATTGCATCCGTACCAAGAGTAGCAACCATACTTACAACAACAATTTTACCGATTTGGAACATACCGTTTTCGATACCACTAGGAATACCGATTTTAAGAATTCTAACAACAAATGCTTTCTTAGGAATATATTTCTTTAGGTTATGTACTGCCATAGGGTTTTTCTTAGATAATGCAAAAATCGTCATTACAACACCGGCAACTACTCTGCTAATCAAAGTAGCAAGTGCAACACCGGCAACACCAATACCTGCACCAAAAACAAATACAGCATTTAGCACAATGTTAATTGCATTCATCAGTAAGCTGATGTTCATACTGATTTTACTGTTACCCACACTTCTGAAAATAGCAGCACCGGCATTATACATACCAAGGAATGGATATGAAAGAGCAGTGATGAATAGATATGTTGTGGCACAGTCCATAACATCCTTTTCAATAGAACCAAAAATCAATGACAAAATCGGACTTGTAAACACACAGAAAATAAGTGCAGCTACAACTGAGAAAATCATCATAATAGTTTCCAGCTGAGCACAGGTGTGTCTTGCTCTAACTCTATCATCACAACCAAAGTACTGACTGGCAATAACAACACCACCGGTAGCAAAAGCAGCCATTATCTGAATGATTAATCTATTTATATTATCAACCAAAGCAACGCCTGATACTGCTACCTGACCAACTATTGATACCATAAATGTATCAACCATACCAACACTAACTGCCAAAAGTTGTTCAAAAATTAGTGGGACTATTAATTTGCAAATGAACTTGTTACTAAACATTAACTACCCTTCTTCAAAAATACTAATAAATACATCAACTTTTCTACATTATAATTCTACATTATAAATAGAAAAGAAGAAGAATATATCTGCCACAAAATTTCTGTAAAATACCACCTCAAATTTATTTCGTAAATATAATATTCCTATTGAGAAAAATTGTCAATGTTTAAATCAATCAAATTTATAGTTAAATTTTTAGGATTTTTATTACATTTTCTTGCTTTTTATTTTGATTTTCCACAAAATCTCCTTTTGTATAATATATACATATAACAAGGTTAGTATTTGTGCAACATCACCAGACTTTTGGAACAAAAGAAAAACACCTACCGGTTTCCCAGTAGGTGAGTTTCCTTTCTAAAGGGGGTTATAGAAAGACTATTTTTTGTCATATACTTCTTTATTTAAGCGTTTTTCTTTAGCATTAACAATAACATTTGTAGCTGCGTCACCAACAACATTTAGTGTAATAACAGCCATACCAGGTAGGTAGTTCATTGCCAAAACCAAAGAATAACCGATTAAGCAAAGTTCTGTGTTGAAACCTAAGCCCATCATAACAACATAAACCATTGTTGTACCGGCAACAGGAACTGCAGGTGTACCGATAGCAGTACAAATTGATAGGAAAGCAGTTAGTGCTAAAGTAGCAGGAGTAACATTAATACCTGCTGCAGTACCGATAAATGTAATAGCAATCATATGCATAGCAGTTGTACCATTCATATTAATTGTCATACCTGTTGGTAGAACGAAACTACTGATTTCTTTTGAACAACCAAGTTCTTCTGTACATGTCTTTGTGTTAAGTGGAAGTGTAGCTGCTGATGAGTTTGTTGCTGCTGCGAACATACCAATCTTAGCAGTTTTCTTTAGGAATGTAATTGGATTTAAACCTGTTGTAATAAATACACCGATAGGATAAATTGTAACAACAAGTAGTAAGCTAACAATGATAGTTGTTGCAATCCAAACAAGTGTTGGTGAGATATATTCTGTACCGTAAACTGCAAATGCTCTAGCAATCATACAGAAAATAGCAATTGGAGCAACCTTGTTGATAATGAAGTTAAGTGCCATCTGTACAATGTCGTTTAGAACTTCAATAACTCTCTTAAGTGGCTGAGCCTTTTCGCCAAGTGCTGTCATACATAGACCAAGCACAATAGCAACAACAACTACTGAAAGAATTGTACTATTGCTTGAAAGTGAACTAACAATGTTAGAAGGAACTGCATTAACAACTGTAACAAGTGGATTATAACCATCCATTGTTACAAGTTCCTGAGCTTCCTTAGCCGGTAGGTTAACATCGAACCAACCCATTGACTTAACAAAGTAGGCTGCTGCACCTGCAAGAGCTGCTGCTACAACATAGAAACATATGTAGCAGATAAATGTTTTACCTGCGATTTTACCAAGTTTCTTTGGATCAGCTAAGCTACATAGTGCCAAGCTAAGTGAACATAAAACCAAAGGAACAATCATCATCTGCAAACCGTGCATAAACAACTGTCCTATAATATAGAAAACACCAATACCTTCAATACTTTTTGTTGCTGTAATATCTTGGAAGAATATTGCATCTACAACATCCCAAACATCGGAACTAATTTGTCCTTTAATAAATAGACAAAGAATACCAACTGCAAAACCGGCAACAACAGCAATCAACATCTTCTTAATGATAGACATCTTTTGCTTCTGAGCTTTCATACCCATCTCTCCTTTATCATCTTAAAATTTTTAATCCGTTATATTAATTGAAAGCACCGGTAAAACCTTTGCCCCCTTAATCGGTGCTTTTCAATAATATCCAAAAATAAAAATAGCCACCTGTAAAACAAGCGGCTTACAATATAAAGTTCTTAGTAAATCAACTTTATATCATTTTCATTACAATAATCAACCCATTTGTCATCCGGCTTTTCATCCGTAATCAGATAATCAAGCTTATCAATACTTAGAAAGTTAACAAACGCTGTTTGGTTAAATTTTGTATGATCTGCAAGTAACACCACTGTGTTAGCTCTTTTTGCCATTTTAGATTTTAGGATAGCTTCACCCTCTGTAGAGTCCATCAAACCACTCTCAAAGCTAAGTCCCTTACAACTTAGAAAGGCAACATCAACATTATATTTTGAGATACTGTCAATAGCCAAGTTACCCTGGAATGAAAGAGTATCTTCGTCATATCTACCACCGGTAGAAATAACTCTCATTTCAGCACCATCAAGTTCTTGGAATATCTGTGCTGAAAAAGTAATTGTAGTAATATTATTCTTATTCTTCAAAAGCTTCATAGCTTCCATAACTGTTGTACTGTTATCTGCCATAAGTGTACGCATTTCAGGCATAGCCTTTACAGCCATTGAAGCAATCTTCCTTTTTTCTTCTATATTAATAGATTTTCTCTTGAAAAAATGAATGTGGTCCTTGTGGTTAACTGTGTTAAGAACTGCACCGCCAAAGGTTCTTGTAACCACACCTTCATTTTTTAACTTTTCAAGGTCACGGCGAATTGTTTCTTCCGTTACATCATATAGTTCACTTAACTCTGTAACAGATACCTCGCCTTCTGTTTCAACTTTATGTCTAATTTTATCAATTCTCTTCTCCATAATTAGGTCTCCCCCTCGTTGTTATAATTATACCAAATATAAATTATAAAGTAAAGAGATTTTTGTATTTTTTATATAATAAATTGTAAGAAAATTGAGAAAATTCATAAATATTGAATATTCATAGAAAAATTATTGCCACCCACTCTGAATGGGAACTCAAAATAGGTGGCAATGTATAAAAGATGATTCGGAAAATCACAAAATGAGCAATTAATTATTTATCAATTTCTTCAACCATATCACGCATCATAGCTACATCTGCTGGATCTAGTTCTAGTTCAGTTGATTTAACATTTTCCTTAATCTGGTCAACTGTTGTTGAACCACTTAGTAGGTTAATGAATTCGCCCTGAGCAAGAATCCAAGCAAGTGCTAGGTTTGCGATTGTACAGTTGTACTTTTCGCATAGTGGCTTCCACTGATCCATAACATCCATAGCCTTCTGCATATTGTCTGGCTGGAACCACTTCTTAGGAATCTGAGCACCAACCGGCTTATAATCTCTTGGCATTGTACCTGAAAGAAGACCCATTTCTAGTGGTGAGTAAGCCTGAATTGTAACACCATTTTCACGACAGCAAGGGATGATTTCATCTTCAATGCCACGGTCTAGAATTGAATACTTAGCCTGAACAATGTCAAGTTCGCCATGCTTTAGATATTCCTGAATTTGCTTAATATCAACATTAGCAGCACCAATAGCCTTAATTTTACCCTGAGCTTTAAGGTCGTTTAGTACTTCCATTGTCTTTTGGATAGGAACATAATATTCGCTACCTTCGATTGACTGCCAGTGAGTCATATATACATCAACATAATCAGTACCCATTCTCTTTAGAGATTCTTCAATTTCTCTCTTGATTGAGTCACTGTTTAGGTTTTTATATAGCTGAATGCCGTTAACCTTATTGAAAAGGTCACCCTTCATTTCTTGGTCCCAAGTAACACCACACTTAGTGATGATCTTAACGTCTTCTCTGTTCATTTTCTGAAGAGCCATACCAAGAATTTTTTCACTGTTACCAAAGTTGTAACCCGGAGCTGTATCAATTAGGTTAACACCTAGCTTTGGGGCTTCAACAATTGTATCAACAACTGTCTGTAAATCGTGGTCGCCACCCCAAGCTGAGCCACCACCGATGGACCATGTACCAAGACCCATTCTTGAAACGTCCATACCTGTTTTACCAAGTTTCATAGTCTTCATTTTAATCACCTTTTTCTAAAAACTATTTATTTTAATGTAGCCTTTAGGTGCCTAAAGGCTACGCCTATTTTAAAGAATATAATCTCTGTGGTACTTTGCTAGCATTTCTTCAACCATTTCCTTGTTCTGAACACCGGATGTTGCACCTGTGTGTTGAACTGAAATAGCAGCAGTACAGTTAGCATATACGCCACATTCACGAATATTTTTGCCCTGAAGAATTGCTGAAATAAAGCCTGATGCAAAGTTGTCACCTGCACCGATTGTATCAATAGCCGTAACACCCTTACAAGCCGGTACAATCATAGCACCGTCAGCGTTACGAATGTAACAACCTCTCTTGCCTATCTTCATAACAACATTCTTAACACCACAGTTATAAAGAACATCTGCAACCTTAGCTTCATCTGTTTCACCTGTCATCAGACAAGCTTCATCAAAGTTAGGGAAGAAATAATCTACATAACTAAGTGCTTCTTTAATATCATCAAGGGTTTCGCCCAGTCTTGGCTTAATCATATCAGCAGTGATAGTCATACCCTCTGCTTTAGCAACCTTGAAGATTTCAACAAGTGCTTTACCGTCTAGTAAAGGACAGTTAAAAATACTTGCAAGAGAAAGAATTTTAGCTTGTTTCATTTTTTCAAAATCAACATGCTCAATATTTTCTTTCCATAGACTACCGTTTCTGTTAGTAACGAAAGTTCTTTCGCCATCTTCAGTAACAAGTCCAATGTTCATTGATGTATCAATGTTAGGATCAATCTTGATACCTTCAACATCAATGTTGTCTTTTTTGCAAGAACGAAGAATGAATTGACCTGCAGCATCATCACCAATACAAGCGATGATACCTGTCTTAAAGCCAAGTCTGCTAATAATAGTAGCTTCGTTCATTGCATCCCCACCAACTGTCATTGCAATTTTGTCAACAGGGTAGGATTCAATATCAAACATATCTCTTGATACAGGTCTTAGAGGAATATCAACTACTGCTGCACCAAGACATATTACATCTAACTTCTTTTCACTCATTATTCATCAGCTCTTCCGTCGTCACCGAACAACTTAATCTTGTACATAGCTCTTTCTTTGATAGCTTTTCTTACTTCTCTCTGCATAGCTAGGAATGGTTCATCCTTGTGAGCATTAACTGCTTCCATAGCTGCCTGGCAAAGTTCTGTATGAATGTTGATCTTAGCAATGCCAAGGGAGATAGCCTTCTTAATATCTTCATCACCGATACCAGATGCACCGTGTAGAACTAGTGGAACATCAACTTCCTTAGCAACTGCTTCAAGTACATCAAAAGCTAGCTTTGGTTCTGATGAATATACACCGTGAACATTACCGATAGCAACAGCTAGTGAGTCACAACCAGTTCTTTCAACAAATTCCTTAGCCTTTGTTGGGTCTGTGTACTGGTATTCTGAAAGAGCTTCTTCATAAACTGTTTCGTTACCAACATGACCAAGTTCAGCTTCAACAGGAATGTTGTATGCGTGGAAATAATCAACACATCTCTTGATTTCTGCAACATTTTCTTCATATGGAAGAGCAGATGCGTCACGCATTACTGAATTCATACAGTGGTTAACAGCATTCTGTAGGATTGTCATATTACGACCGTGATCCCAATGTTCAATAACAGGAACAGTAGCTTTCTTAGCCATTGAATCCATCATATAACAGAAATCTTCAAATGAAGTATTACCTGTGAAACCTGTACCGAATGAAATAATGATTGGAGCTCTTAGTTCTTCTGCTGCGTCAATAACGCCCATTAGCATTTCAGCATTCCAAACATTAAAGTGAGGAATAGCGTAATGTCCTTCTGTTGCTTTTCTTTCCCAATATCTGATATCTGATAACATAATTAATTCTCCTTATTTTATTTTGTAATTTTACTCAGCTACTTTAACTACGCCCTTAACCATATCCGCTTTCTTAACAGGGTCAATAGCGTCTTCAAATGCCTGTTGTACATCTTTATAATCGTAAATATGAGTAACCATATCCTTAACGTTGAACTTACCACTTGCAATAGCTTCGATTGTCTGTGGGAAGTTGTTGCAATAACGGAAAGAAGTCTGAATTGTAACTTCTCTGTTAATCTTTAGGAAGTCAATTGGTACTGGCTTTGACTGAGTACCAACCATCATAATCTTACCACCACGAGCAACAATCTGAACTGCCTGTTGAGCTGTAAATACAGAACCGGCTGCTTCAAATACTAGGTCAACACCATGGTCACCATATAATTCTTCTGATCTTAATAGAGCAACAGTATCTTCTTCTTTACCGTTGATAACTCTTGAAGCACCTAACTTCTTAGCAAGTTCAAGACGCTTATTAAGAACATCAACAACTGTAATATCTGTTGCACCTAGACTCTTACATGCCTGTAGTACCATCAAGCCGATTGTACCACCACCAAGAATAACAATACTCTTACCTAGCATTGCACCACCAAGAATTGCTGCATGCATACCAACTGCTGCCGGTTCTACTAAAGCACCTTCTAGTGTTGACATACCTTCAGGAATATGATATGTCCATTCTTCTGGCTGAGTCATATACTGTGTTAATGCACCCTTGTAGTTAGGCTGTGTTGCCATAAAATCTACACCAGGGCAAATGTTATATCTACCTTCACGGCAGTATTCACATGTGTTGTCAGGAACACCCGGTTCAATAAGAACCTTGTCACCAACTTTAAACTTTGTAACCTTTGAGCCGATCTTTACAACTTCACCTGCAACCTCATGACCTAGACCAATCTTTGTGTTAGGATCTTTAGGTGGGATAAATGGACCAAACTCAAAACCATGGATGTCAGAACCACACATTCCGACATATTCAACTTTCATTAATATTTCATTATCTTTTGGCTCCGGAACAGGACATTCCTGGATTTCAAACTTCTTAGGAGTTACCAAAATTGCTTCAGAATTTTTCATAATTATTACTCCTTTTCTTTGCCGGAGCCTAGTTGCCTAGGCTCCGAACTCATAAAGATTTACTCAACTTGAGCTTTTGCTCAAGACCTGCTTTTTAATATTTTCTCTCTTAATAAATTTTAATTAGTCAACGTTACCGATTTCTTCAACAGATTCGCCTCTTGTTTCAACACCTAGGAAGATGATAGAAACTGCGATTACTGCTGCGATAACTGCGATAACGATAAATACATTACCTGGTGTGTTGAATGATGCTGTACCGTCAGCGTTACTTACTGTACCTGCGATTGTTGGGATAAGTGATAGGAAGATAACATTACTTACACGACCCATTGCATTACAGAAACCTGAACCTGATAGCTTAGCTGATGTTGGCCACATTTCTGGAACATAAACTGCTGATGCGTAGCAAACATACATATAAATAACTGTGTTTAGGATGAATGTCATAACGATGATACCTGTAACACCTAGAGAAGGAGCTAAAGTACCTGTTGCAATACCTAAACCGGCCATTAATACTAGTAAGGCAACACCGGTAACCTTACGAGGTAGCTTATCCATAATTAGAGAAGCGATGAAGATACCGAATGGAGCACCGAATAGACCAAACATTGTCATAAACTGTGAGTCTTTTGTATCATAGCCCCAGCTTGATAGTAGTGTAGGCATCCAGTTCATTAGTGTGTACTGGATTGTGTTCATACCGATAAGTACAAGTGAACCAACGATAGTTCTCTTTAGAAGTTTGCCCTTGAATAGAGCTGTATAAGGAAGCTTCTTAACTGGCTTTTCTGATACTTCCTGAACCGGAGGAAGAGCCTTGCCTGTTGACTTTTCGATTTCCTTTTCGATCTTTGTCATAATAGCATCTGCTTCTTCTACTCTACCCTGAGATTCTAGCCATCTTGGAGATTCTGGGAATTTAGCATAGATGATGATTGATGCGATGATTGATAGGATTGATGGAATCATAAACTGGATTCTCCAGTTCATTGCCTGGCTAACGCCTGCTGAAACGATTAGAAGTGCAATACCATTGCAGATTGGGTGAGCCCAGTTGCCGATGAATGATGTACGGCTTGACCATGTACCACGGTTCTTACCAGGAACATATTCTGTAAAGCCGGCGAATAGAACAACTAGGAGAGCACCAAGAGCTATACCCTGAATTACTCTGAATACGAATAGTACGTAGATGTTAGGCGAACAAGCACCACCGATCATAGCGATGATATGAATTGCTTCGTAAAGAAGAATACTTTTCTTTCTACCAATCTTATCACCGATTGGGCCACCAATAAGTGCACCAAATAACTGACCAATAGTGTAAGAAGTACCCCACATAGCAAGTAGACCTGCACTACCTTCAAACCAACCTATTTCGTTCAAAATATTTTGAACTGCGCCACCGATACCGTTTGACCAGCATACTAGAAGTGCGAATGCTGTAACTAGCCACATTTTGATATGCCATTTAGATTGAGGTAAACGGTCTAACCTCGCACCAATGTTTGCATTTGTTTTTTTACCCATTATTTTCTCCTTTTTATTTTTTAAAAGTTTCCGTAACTTTTAATTCCTCATTCAGATTGCATCCCTTTCGACACCCTGAAGTTCCGTTTCAACTTCGTTCTCCATAATTTCCCAAGCCTTTGAGAAATCTTCATCCTTGTTCCATAGAGCAGGAGGTCCAAGAATAACCATATCAGCACCTGCTTTATAAAGTGGAGCATATAGTTCCTTGTTCATTGAACCGTCTGCTTCAATTAAGAAGTTTAGATTTCTTTCTTTTCTAATCTTTGCCAACTTCTTAATCTTAACAAACATCTGAGGATCAACCTTCTGTCCTGAAATGCCGGGATCAACAATCATTATTGTTACCTTATCAAGTAATGGAAGATAAAACTCGATTGCTTCCAGTGGAACTGATGGACTTAAAGCAACACCGGCTTTGCATCCTAACTCTTTAATCTTGTTGATTGTTACGAAGGCATCGCCTTCGATACAATCTGTGTGAGGTGTAATGTAAGTAGCACCTGCTTTAGCGAATGTTTCAAGATACTGTTGAGGATGTTTAACCATTAAGTGAGCATCCATTGGCTTTAGGTTATCAATATGTTTATTAAGATAATCTAAGTAATCAGGTCCAATACCATAACTTGGAACATATACGCCATCTTTAATATCCATATGAAGAAAATCTGACTTTTCATTGATTATCTTCATTTGTTCTTCAATATGAAATAAATCACAACAGCCCACTGAAGGAGCAATCAAAAGTTTTCTCATTTTTATACCCTCTATATAAACCTTATATCAATACCTTTTTAATTAACTATTAGTCGTTGTAATCGTAATGGAAGATAACCTTAATAGCTTTCTTCTTTGCCATTGCATCGAAGCCTTCCTTCCACTGTGAAAGACCAATTCTGTGAGTAATCATTGGCTGAACCTTAATCTGACCTGACTGAAGAAGTCTGATACAGTTTCTCCAAGAAGTTGAGTCATAAGCCATATGACCGATAATGCTCTTGTTCCAAGATGTTACATCGTTGATTGAGAATTCAAGTGGCTTGAAGCCCATACCAACTCTAACGATTTCTGCGTTTGGTCTTGTCATTTCAAGTGCCTGCTTAAGAGCTACATTAGCACCTGAACATTCAATAACTAAACCTAGGTTATCTCTGCCACAGATTTCTGTACATCTAGCAACAACATCTTCCTTAGAACCGTTAACACAATGTGTAGCACCAAGTTCCATAGCAACAGGGAATCTAACTTCTACATCATCGTCAAGACCAACCATAACAATGTTTACAGCACCCATTAGCTTTGCAATCTGTACTGAGAATAGACCAAGTGGACCTGTACCGAATACTACAACGTCCTGACCAGGAATTAGGTGAGACTGCTGAGCAACTGCCTTGTAAGCATTACAGATAGGATCAAGAACTGCTGCTTCTTCATACTTAACACCTTCTGGGATTTCCCAAATTGCGTGTTTGTGAATTGCTAGGATTTCACCTGGTACTTTACAGTACTTTGAGAAACCGCCACCCCATGTGTTGTTGTCTAGACCAAGGTTAACCTTGTGTTCACAACATAGGAAGTCACCCTGTTCACAAGCCGGACAAACACCACAAACATGAGCACTGTTGTCTGATACAACTCTCTGACCTACGTGCCAGTCTTTTACGTTTTCGCCAACCTTTACGATTTCACCTGCGAATTCATGACCACGAACTGACTGCTGTTGACCTTCACAGTTTGTATCATCATAACCGTTGTCAACACCCCAATGTTTCATGTCAGCACCACAAATTGCTGCTGCCTTGATCTCAAGGATAATGTCGTCTGGACCACATTCTGGTTCCGGATAGTTTTCCATCATCTTGTAGCCACCAAATGCTGTTCCGAATCTTTTTAAAGCATGCATAAATAAATCTCCTTTATGAATTAATTTTTTGCCCTTTATCGAAGGGCTTTATTTATTTGACACCTATATAATACACCCACTATTTGTTGATTTCAAGCATTATTTTCTTTTTTTCAGACTTTTGTAGACTTGTACAACAAAAGGTTCTTTCGTTTGTGCATTATGCCAATATAAATATAATAATTTCCACATACCCAACTATTTTTATGCTATTATGACTATGTATTTTTCTATTAATGAACTAACTGTTAATAAAGTTATCTATATATTACCTGTATTTAGCAATTTGGATTTCCCACATTCTGCCTTTTATTTTTTGTTTTGCACAGATTAAATGTTGGAAAACAAAAAGCTAACAATTATTTAACATTCATTTATATAATTAAACAGTTTAATTATAAACCCCATAAATGCTGGCTTTTTCATTCTTCTATACAATATAAATGTAAGTTGTGGATTTCCCACATTGTATAAATAAGAACTTTAAATCAAACTTTACTTTGTATATATGTCAATTGAATTTTCATATTAAATGTATTATAATAAAACGGTATTAAAATTTAGCCTAAGATATATAGGAGAGTAAGAAATGAAAATTGTAGTATTAGCCGGTGGACTATGTAGTGAAAGAAATGTATCCATAGTTTCCGGTAAGCAAGTATATAACGCATTAAGAAAGAAAGGTCACAATGTTGTTCTTCTTGATGTATTTATGGGTTACGAGGAATCACCTTGTGATATTGATGAACTATTTGAGAACAACTATTCATTTGCCGGTGATATAACTGTTGATGAGCTTGTACCTGATTTAAAGGCTGTTAAGGCATCAAGAAAGAATCAGAGTGACTGTTTCCTAGGTGACAATATTGCTGATATTTGCAGAAAAGCAGATATTACATTCTTAGCTTTACATGGTGGTGTTGGCGAGAATGGTCAAATTCAAGCTACACTTGATATGCTTGGAATTAAATATACAGGTCCTAACTACCTTGGTTGTGCAATTGCAATGAACAAGGGTGTTACAAAAAGTGTTCTAAAGCAAAATAGGGTTTCTGTTCCTGAGGGTGAAATTTTCACTCCTGCTGACAAGGAAAACGGTACAATTGATAAGTGGAACAACTTCCCTTGTGTTGTAAAGCCTTGTAACGGTGGTTCTTCTGTTGGTGTTTCTATTGTTGAGGACAAGAAAGACTTTGACAAAGCAATGGATGAGGCTTTTGCTTGGGAAGATGAGGTTGTTGTTGAAGAATATATTAAAGGTAGAGAATTTTCTATCGGTTTAATTGAAGGCAAAGCACTTCCTATTATTGAAATTATCCCTGAAAGTGGTTTCTATGATTATGTAAACAAGTATCAGGCAGGTAAAACTAAGGATGTATGTCCTGCCGAATTATCAGAAGAAGTTACAAAGAAAATGCAAAGTGAAGCTGAAAAGGCATTCAAGGCACTTAACCTTGACTCTTATGCAAGAATTGACTTCCTACTAGATAAGGATAACAATACATACTGTTTGGAGGCTAACTCACTACCCGGTATGACACCTACAAGCCTACTACCACAGGAAGCATTAGTTCTCGGTACAAATTACGAAGACCTATGCGAACAGATTATTGAAGTATCATTAAAGAAGTATAAGTAATATGAAAGCTATAACTATAAAAGAAATAATGGATAGCTGTAACGGTAACTTTATCGGTGCAGAAGAAAATCTAAATACTAAGGTAACTTCTATTGTTACTGACTCAAGACAAGCAAAAGAAAATTCTATGTTTGTTGCTATTAAAGGTGAAAAGGTTGATGGTCACAAGTTTGTACCTATGACATACAGTCAAGGTGCAGTTTGTGCATTAGTTGAAGAAAAAGTAGATTGTGATATTCCACAGATTGTAGTTGAAAGCACATTACAAGCAGTTAAGGATATTGCAGAATACTACAGAAGTCTTTTCACAATTCCTTTCATTGGTGTAACAGGTAGTGTTGGTAAAACTTCCACTAAGGAAATGTTGGCATCAGTATTAAAGGAAAAATTTAAGGTTCACAAAACACAAGGTAACTTTAACAATGAACTTGGTGTACCACTTACACTATTTGCTATGGAAGAAGATACAGAAGTAGCTATTATTGAAATGGGTATTTCCGACTTTGGTGAAATGACCAGACTTTCCAAAATAGTTAAGCCTAACATTTGTGTTATCACTAACATTGGCTGTTGTCACCTTGAAAATTTAGGTGACAGAGCCGGTGTACTAAAGGCTAAAACAGAAATGTTTAAAAATATGCAGAAAGACGGCAAAATCTTCTTGTGTGGTGATGATGACAAGTTAAGTACCGTTAAAGAGTTCAAAGGCATTGTCCCTACTTTCTACGGTCTAAATGACACCAACAAATACTATGGTGAAATTATAGAAAACAACAGTGAAAAGGGTATCAAGTGTAATCTGCATTTTGATGGCAAAAGTATTCCTGTTACTGTACCTGCTATCGGTAACCATATGGTAGCAAATGCAATGGCTTCAGTTGCTATCGGTAAATACCTTGGAATGACTGATGAAGAAATTGTCAGAGGTATCGAAAGCTACAGTACAATCGGTGGCAGAAACAATGTTATCAAAACTGACAAATACACAGTAATTGATGACTGTTACAACGCTAACCCTACTTCAACTAAAGCATCTATTGACACAATTGCTAACTTTAGCAACCCTAGAAAAGTATGTATCCTTGGTGATATGAAGGAACTTGGAAAGGACGAAATTGCTTTACACAAGGAAGTTGGTGCTAAAGCTGAAGAATGTAAGATTGATGTGCTGATTACAGTTGGTGACTTAGCAAAGGAAATGCAAAGTCAATTAAAGAATACTAAGGGTTATCACTTTGATAATAACGAAAGTTTGATTAAAGAATTACCAAGTATTCTGAAAGACAATGATGCAATCCTTATAAAAGCAAGTCATTCAATGCACTTTGAAGAAATTGTAAAGGCAATTACAGAATAAATTAACTATCAGCCCTTAGGGGCTGATTTTTTTATTACTTTTTACATACATATAATAATAAGCACATTTATATATCAATGTTGTAACAAGTATTGATATTATATATTGTATAGTGGTATAATTCCATTATGGAATTTTGCTAAAATTCAAGGAGGATAATTTGATAATATGGGTAAAAAATCTAAAATAATACTTTTCTCTATTATAGGGGTAGTGGTTGTTGCAGCTATTGCAGTAACACTTTATTTTGTATTGAGAAATCCTATGTCACTTAGTGAGTCAAGAATGGTAAAGGATTTACAGAATGATAAAGGTTTAGCAAGTCAAAAGATTAGTGGCTTTAACTTCGACTTTAAAGTTGAAAGCATTGACTATGACAAAAACAAAGCAAATTCAGGTGATGAGGAACTTTCTCTAACTGCAAAGGCTAATTTGACAAATGATACTTATGAAGTTAAAGGCTTTCCTGTTGACCTAAAATACACTAAAGAAAAGGACTCTAAAGAGTCTTATAAACTTGATTCCATAAGCTATGACTTAAAAAATATTGAATATACTGCTGTAGGTGGTTTTCCTGAGGATTATGCAAAGGAAGTTGTAAACAAAACTTACAAAAATGCAAAGCTAGATTCTCATACTACAGATCTACCAAAGAAAACAGATAAATTCACTTTTAAAATCAGCAATTCCGATATGTCAGGCAAACTGTACTTAAACTACACATTTGACAGTAAAAACGGTTGGCACAACGGTAAGTTCGATACAACAGGTCTTGACATTAAGAAAGGCAAAACTACTACCGTAAAAGTTGATGGTGTTAAGTGCTACACTAACCCTGCAGTTAAGAATATTATTCTGCTAGGTACTGATGCACCTGACAATGGTATTAGCCGTTCAGACTCAATGATTCTTGTATCTATTGACAGCAACAACAAAGAAATTAAGTTCAGTTCATTTATGCGTGACACTTATGTTGATATTGACGGATACAATAAAGATAAGCTAAATGCAGCATTTGCTTATGGTGGTCCAAAGTTAGCAGTAAAAACTATTGAAAAGAACTATGGTATCAAGATTGACAACTACATTTCAGTAGGCTTTAGCAAGTTTAAAGATATTGTAGATGCCCTTGGTGGTGTTGATGTTCAGCTTGATCAAGATGAATGTGGCTACATTAACTGGCAGTTAAACAAGAACGGTCAGGCCGGTACTTATGGCGAAGTACAGGTTAAGGACGGTTCACAGAAATTAAACGGTCAACAGGTACTTTGGTTCTGTCGTGACAGAGGTTCAGAGCAGTTCTCAGGTTCAGACTTTACAAGAACATCTCGTCAAAGAAGAATGTTAATGGGTCTTGTTGAGTCATACAAGAATTCTTCCGTTAAAGAAATCAAAGCTATTACAACCAAGCTAAAGAAATACATCCTAACTGATTTAAGCAAGAATGATTTAAACTGGCTAATCAAGTACAGTTACAAGTTCTTTACCTACAAAACCAGTGATAAGTGTTATCCGGAAGAAACTTCAGGTTGGACAGATGGCACTACAGATGCAGGTGCATGGATTATCCAAATGAGCAGTTGGAAAGACACAAGGAAAGATATTTCTCACTACATTTACACAGATTTAAAATAAAATCTAAAGAAGTTGCCTGACATCTTGTCGGGCAATTTTTTATATGTTATAATAACATGGATAGTAAATAAAAAAGAAAGTTTTAATATAAAGGTGATTATATGTCATTTCCACAAGACAAAATTAGAAATTTCAGCATAATTGCTCATATCGACCATGGTAAATCCACACTTGCCGACCGTATTCTTGAACAGACAGAATCAGTTGCAAAGAGAGAAATGGAAGACCAAATTCTTGACGATATGGATCTTGAAAGAGAAAGAGGTATCACCATTAAGGCTCACGCAGTAACACTACTGTACAAAGCAGATGATGGTGAAACTTATCAATTCAACTTAATTGACACTCCGGGTCATGTTGACTTTAACTATGAAGTATCTCGTTCACTTGCAGCTTGTGAAGGTGCTGTGCTTGTAGTTGATGCCAGTCAGGGTATTGAGGCTCAAACCCTCGCTAACACATATCTTGCAGTTGACGGTGGTCTTGAGATTGTACCGGTTGTTAATAAAATCGACCTACCAAGTGCCGACCCTGACAGAGTAATTAAAGAAATCGAAGATGTTATCGGTATTCCGGCAGAAGGTTGTCCTTGTGTATCAGCAAAGACAGGACTTAACATTCACGATGTTATGGAAAGAATTGTCAGCGATGTACCTGCCCCTACAGGTGACTACAACGACCCACTAAGAGCATTAATCTTTGATAGTTACTACGATAGCTACAAGGGTGTTATTATTTATGTTAGAGTTAAAGACGGTCAAATTCACCCGGGTGATGAATTTAAGCTAATGGCAACAGGCAGTACATTCCAAGTTGTTGAATGTGGCTATATGAGAGCAACCTCTCTTGAACAGAGAGATGGTCTTTATGCCGGTGAAGTTGGTTATATTGCAGCATCTATCAAAAGTCTACAGGATGCACAAGTTGGTGATACAGTTACTCTTGTATCTAATCCGGCAGAAGAACCTTTACCGGGTTACAGAGCAGCACAGTCAATGGTATTCTGTGGTATCTATCCTGCTGACGGTGCAAAGTACGGTGACTTACGAGACGCTTTGGAAAAGTTAAAGCTAAATGATGCATCACTAACATTTGATGCAGAAACTTCTGTTGCTTTAGGCTTTGGTTTTAGATGTGGTTTCTTAGGTCTGCTTCATATGGAAATTATCCAAGAAAGACTTGAAAGAGAATACAACCTTGACCTTATTACAACTGCACCATCAGTTAGTTACAGAATTACAAAAACTGACGGTACTGTTGAAATGATTAGTAACCCTACTAATTACCCTGACCCTGCACTTATTGCAAAGGCTGAAGAACCTATGACTGATGCTCATATTTATGCACCATCAGAATATGTAGGTAACATTATGGAGCTTTGTCAGGATAGACGAGGTATCTTTGTGGGTATGGATTATATTGACTCCGATAGAGTTGATATTCACTATGAAATGCCACTTGCTGAAATTATTTATGATTTCTTCGACACACTAAAAAGCAGAACAAGAGGTTATGCATCCTTTGACTATGAACTAAAGGATTACAGAGAAAGTCAGCTGGTTAAACTTGACATTATGCTAAACGGTGAAGTAATTGATGCACTTTCATTTATTATTCACGCAGATAAAGCATATGGCAGAGCAAGAAAAATGGCAGAGAAGCTAAAAGAAAAAATTCCAAGACAGTTATTTGAAGTGCCAATTCAGGCTTGTATCGGTGGTAAGATTATTGCCAGAGAAACTGTTAAGGCTATGCGTAAAGATGTTCTTGCTAAATGTTACGGTGGTGACATTACTCGTAAGAAGAAACTACTTGAAAAGCAAAAAGAAGGTAAGAAGAGAATGCGTCAGCTTGGTTCTGTTGAAGTTCCACAAGAGGCATTTATGGCAGTTCTTAAACTTGATTCAGACTAATTCACAACATTATATAAAGCAAAAAGCCTAGGGTTTTATTCCCTAGGCTTTTTTGCTGTAATAGTAGATATATTAAATACTTATGCTCTCTTTAATGCACCAACTGTGTCCTTCCTAAAATCAAGTACAAGTGCAATTAATACACCAACAACAATTGTTACAATAGTTTCAGGTACCATATATGTTGCGTTGTATGTTACGGAATATAACCAAGCCGGTTGTCCCTCAGGTGCCCACATTTTCCATACTGCCCAACCTGAAATAAAGTGACAGATGTATCTTAATGCACAAGCAAGAAATGCACCTAAAGCAATTTCAAGTGGTTGGTTGTGGAATTTATCTCTAAACACACCGGCAAAACCAATTACACCAAAAGCTACAAGATAATCAAACAAAATAATCAGTATAACTGCTAAGGCTGATGTACCGTAAGAAAGGTTGTTTGCTCCAAGTACCATTTGTACCAGTCCATAAACAACACCGGTAATTACTCCCCACTTCCACTTATAACGGTAAGCAATCAGTACAAGTGGTACATACTGCAAAGTGTTACACTGCCACCAAAAGGTAGGTTTGCAAACTTAATCATACTTAGTACTGTAGCAAGTGCAATCATAATAGCACTTTCACACAATCTTAAGATAGTCTTTTTTCTCTTTTCCATTATTGTTCCTCCTCAAATAAAAAAAGCACTATGCAGACGCACAGTGCCATAAAAATCCTATCTTAAAGCTCCCTACGCCGGCATTATCCGAATCAGGTTAAGGGTCTAAGGCACACACCTTACTCTCAGCCACTTTTGTAGCTCCCCTGTTTGATTTGTAATTATAATATCATTAAAAAAGATATTTGTCAAATACTTTTTGTAAAAATATATAGGAACACAAAAAGGAACATACCTTGTTGGGTATGTTCCTTATGTCCTTCCAAATTAAAATTAAAATTTTATCCGTAAGTATTACATCTTAGTAAGCCACCTATATTTATCACATATGTGACAATGGAATTATAATAAAAGTTAAAACAAATTCTTAATTAATTTTTCGTATTAATTAAATTTAATTTTATTTGTGTAGATGTTTTGAACAATTAAGTTCAAATTTTTAAATATTCAATTGTAATTTACTTGATAAAATTAGGCTTTTTTACCGAACAAAGCCACCATATCAAGGTTTTCAATGTCGGGAATTGGTTGTTTCTTCTTAACATTATCGTTATCTGATTTGCTAATTGTTGGTTTGCTAGATCTATTCATATATAATACAATCCCAACACATGTAGCTAAAAGTAAAGTCATTAAAACCAAAACTACGGCAAGAACTATAATCCCATGGTACATCGGTAATACCCCCTTGTAATACACTGTACGCTTATCTAATAACACTCTAATAACACTCTAGAATGTTTATATCTTGTTTACTATTTCTTTTCTTCTTTAATTAAATAATACCACATAAATATAAAATGTCAATGGTTTTTTTGAAAAAAGTTAAAAATTTTTATAGCAAATCCACTAAAGACTTATAATAGTAAATTTATTCATAGTAAATCTATATTTTGTTCACAAACTAAGCTTTACAATGGTAGTTCTTCAACGCCATAAGCAGTTGCAACAAGTTTTCATAACCACAAAACTGATATTCGGTCAGCTTACCCATCTTCTGTAGTCTGATAGCCAAAATCTCTTTAGTTACACCGAACATATCAGCCATTGCGTTAAACTTTATAAAGTTACTTTTATCCACAACAGGATTGATAATATTCAGTTTATCAACACCATAAACCTTGTTAAAAACTAAATTGATAGTTTCTTTTGGCATCAATATTTCTAATGCTAAAGTAGAAGTGATACCTTCAATAATATCATCGCTTGGTGCATCCCTTAAAGTAATAGGCTTTTTACGGTACTTTTCACCATACAAGTCACTATTAATACGGTTAAGAATTAAGAAAGAAATCCCACACATTGTTACAAAGTTTTTTTGACCACTACTGCCCTTTAGCAACTGTTTATTCATATAAACAGTTTGGTTATTAAGGGTTACTTCTCTTTCACCTATCTTGTCCTTCATATCACACAAAGCAACTTTGCCCAGAACCTCTTTATCGTTAAAGTCAACATACTCAATCTTAATACCCAGCATATTTGCTACATTCTCAGGGCTAACCTTAAATACTTCATTACTGCTGATGTTATAAACATTCATATACTGCTGTACAATACTATATGCAATAGTTTCGATATTCTTCTCTGTTAAATAAGCCATAATAATCTCCTTTACAATTTTTACTATATAATAAGTTAATTAATTTCTATATTTTTCTAACTTGGTTATAGTATAAAGCACCACTTTGTTTTTACTGTTAGTGACGGTTGAATTATAAATGTGTTTTGTGTGAAAAGAAAAAACACATTACAAAAGGCAAAACACCGAACCATATGTTCGGTGTTTTCGACTTAATGAAAAATGAGGGGTTTTTCAATGTTTTATTTGAGGAGATAAAACAATGTATCTAAAGCTCTGTATCTCTTTAGTACGCTTATAGTATATAAAGTCAGTATGTTTTTCATTTTACAAATAATTGAAATATACTTGTAATTTATGTGAAAAGTATTAGAAAAACTTTCTGTAAAAATAACAAAGCACTGAGCTTGTGGATAACTCAGCGCTTTGTGTCTTTCATTAAAAATGAGGGGTACAATGTAGATCTTATTGATTACATTGAGGAGGGTAGAACAATATACTGAAATGGTTGCGGCTCCATTTATTTAGTACAGTTATAGTATAACCCTACAATTTGTTTTTACTGTTATAATAATTTGAAATATATCTGTCAGTTATGTGAAAACTATAAGAAAATCTATTTACTATGCTAACTTAAAAATATCAATTAAGAATATCCATACCATACCGTAGTAAGTTACTACTGCAACAAGGTCATTTATTGTTGTAATCAGTGGACCTGAGGCTACTGCAGGGTCAACCTTAATCTTGCTAAAGAACATAGGCACTAAAGTACCTACCAAACTTGAAATAACCATTGAGGCTAAAAGTGAAAATCCAACACAACCGGATACTAAGAAAGAATATCCAAATGCATTACCTTTAAACAAGAAAATATACAATCCTACAAAAATAAATGACATAGTTCCAAGTAAAAGACCATTAGAAAAGCCTACTCTTACTTCCTTAAACATCAGCTTAACTTTATCAGATGCTTTTAAGTTTTCATCCATAAGCACACGAATTGTAACAGCCAGTGACTGTGTACCTACATTACCTGCCATATCAAGGATTAGCGATTGAAAACATATTACAATAGGAATAACTGCAACAACTGTTTCAAACATACCAACAACTGAAGAAACACCCATTCCTAAGAATAACAAGATTATCAGCCAAGGCAATCTTTTCTTTGTACTTTGCAAGGTTGTTTCGTTTAAATCTTCTTCAGCAGTCAAACCACCTAGCTTTGCATAATCTTCACCAAGTTCTTCATCAACAACTTCAACAATATCATGGGCAGTAATTACACCTAGGATATGCTTGTTGTCATCAAGTACAGGAATTGAGTCTTCTGCATAGTCCTTTAGTTGCTCAATACAATCAACTATTTTTTCATTAGCCTTTACATATGGATAGGACTTTATAATCAATTCATCAAGGGATTGATATTCCCTTGCAACAATCAAGTCCTTTAAATCAATCGCACCGTAAAAACTATCTTTATCATCAACAACATATATAGTATTAATGTTGTCATTTTCTCCTGCTTGAGTAATTAGCTGATGGGTAGCCTCTTTAATAGTAAGATCTTTCTTTACAACAATATAGTTAGTTGTCATCTCACTACCGATTTCATCATCTTCATATGACAAAATCATACTAACATCTTGTTTTGCATCATTATCAAGTAAAGCAACAATTCTCTTTCTGTCAGTATCACTTAACTTTTCCAGAATATCAACAGCGTCATCTGAGTCCATTTCTGAAATCAAGTTAGCTACTTTATCGGAATTAATTTCTTTGATATATTCTTCTGAGTCCTCAATATAAGAGAATATCTCAGCTACCATTTCAACACCTAACACAGGGTATAGTGACTTTCTTTCTTCCGGTGTCATTTTCTCAAATGCATCGGCAATATCACCCATATGGTAATCAGAAATTTTTTCTATTAATTCTTCCTTAGGAAGATTACTTCTGAAAATCTTTAGTACTTCATCGGAATACATTGGTTTAGTTACTTGATTCATTAATATTACCTCCTACTACCTAAAAATAGGCATAAAAATACCACCACTATCCATAGCAGTTTCACAAATTATCGTTGCGTAGTATTAGGATAAATACGGTGGTACAGAATAATATTAAATTAAAGTAAACTATCGAAATCAACAGACAGTGCTACATTTCTAACTTCCATATCACCATAAACAATACACCCACCAAAACTATCACAACTGTCCATTAACTTCACCTCCAATATTTTCTTATATCAATTTAGCACCAAAAGTGCATAAAGTCAAGAAATCACAATACTTTTAACTTAATTTTTACCTAAATTTGTTCTACTGAATTATACTCTATTACACAGCAAAGCACCGAGCCTTGTGGATAGCTCGGTGCTTTGTTTTCATTAAAATGAGGGGTACAATGTAAATCTTTTTGTGGATTAACATTGAGGAGGGTAGAACAATGTACTGAAATGGTTGCGGCTCCATTTCTTTAGTACGCCTATATTATATACCCAAAAATCAGTTTTGTTGTTATAGAAAACTGAAAGGTTTTTGTTGGTTGTGTGAAAACTCACTTTGTTTTTCACCGATAGCACTTAGCCTACCCTCTTTATACATTTCTTCCATAGCTTTATAAGCACCGTAATAGTCACCCATTGGCTGATGAATTAGGTATAAGTCAAAGTAATCTGTACCTAGCTTTTTCAGTGAATTTTCTTATCCTGATGGGAGAGTTTTTATCCCTATACTTGACAAAGAAGTTAATGTTTCTTTCTACATTGCTGAAAAAAATAGCAACAAAGATAAATTTTTAACTGCACTAAAGTGAGATAAGTACAAATAATGGGACTTTGACTAGAATTAATCAAACATTTGTTTGATTTTTCTATAATTATATGTTACAATATGTAAAACAGTTGTGAGGTGATTACTATGAAACCACTAACAAAAAGTCAGCAAAAAGTTTTTGACTATATAAAAGAATGTAGTGAAGAAGGCAGAGTGCCATCTGTTAGAGAGATTTGTGAACATACAGGACTAAAATCTACTTCAACAGTACATCTTCACCTAAAATCCCTTGAAGAAAAGGGTTTAATCGAAAGAGATAAAGGTCTTAACCGTAGTATTAGAATTGCCGGTGAAGAAAAGGTAAACCAAATTCCTATTATGGGTAGAGTTACTGCCGGTTTACCGGTCTTAGCAGTTGAAGATATTGAGGGATATGTGCCTGTAACAGAGAACCTAAAAAGAGGCAGAGAGCTTTTTGCCCTAAGAATTGACGGTGAATCTATGATTAATGCAGGTATTCTTGATGGTGACATTGTTATTGTACATAGAACACCTGTAGCAAATAATGGCGACATTGTAATTGCACTTATTGAAGATGAGGCAACTTGCAAAAGATTTTATAAGGAAAACGGTCACTACAGACTTCAACCTGAAAACGAACTTTTTGAACCGATTATTGTTGATGAGGTTGTACTGCTGGGTACAGTTATCAGCTTAGTCAGGAATTACGAATAATAGAGGTTATTATGTTTAGAGAAATGCGAAGAAAAAAGCAACAAATTCCCGATAATGAGGCTATTGCTATTCTTGAAAATGGCAAAACAGGAATTTTAGCAGTTAACGGGGATAGTGGTTATCCATATACTGTTCCACTTAACTATATGTTTTATAATGGAAAAATTTATTTTCACAGCGCAAGTGAAGGTCACAAATTTGACGGTATAAAGAACAACCCTAAGGTAAGTTTCTGTGTTATTTCTCAAGACAAGATTATTCCAGAGAAATATACAACTGCTTATGAAAGTGTTGTTGTTTTCGGCAATGCAAAAATTATGGATGATAAAGAGGAAATCAAAAAAGTTATTTATGACTTTGCAAAGAAATTTCATCCAACAGACACAGAAGAAAACAGAATGTTCAACATTAATTCTGACATTAAAACAATGGCTATGGTTGAGATTACACCGGAACATATTACCGGTAAAGAGGGACTTGAACTTTACAAGAAAAGAATCAAGTAATTTTATAATATAAACATAAAAAAGGTGTTGCAAATGCAACACCTTTTCTTTATGCATTGATTAATTTGTATTTTAATCTCTTTCGTCCATAGGAACATAGTTCTGTCTATCGTGAACATTCTGATATGCAGGACGAATAATCTTACTTGGGTTTACAAGTTCTTCCAGTCTATGAGCAGACCAACCACTAACTCTGGCAATAGCAAAAAGTGGAGTAAACAACTTTGTTGGTAAGTCAAGCATACTGTAAACAAAGCCACTGTAAAAGTCAACATTAGCAGAAATCTTCTTATCTGTCTTTCTTCTCTGCATAATCAGTTCTGCTGCAATTTCTTCAACATTATTATATAGCTGATACTCTGCCTGTCTGCCTTTTTCTTCAGAAAGTGACTTAACAAAGCCCTTAAACACTCTTGCTCTTGGATCGGAAATTGTATAAATAGCATGACCCATACCATAGATAAGACCTGTCTTATCAAATGCTTCTTTGTTAAGAATTTTGATTAGATAGTCACGAATCTGTTCTTTATCGTTATAGTCTGTTACATGTCTTTTAATATGGTTAAACATTTTTACAACCTTAATATTTGCACCACCATGCTTAGGACCTTTTAGAGAACAAAGTGCTGCTGCAATAGCTGCATATGTATCTGTACCTGATGATGTTACAACATGAGTTGTAAAGGTTGAGTTGTTACCACCACCATGTTCTGCATGAAGAACAAGTGCCATATCAAGTAGCTTAGCCTCTAACTTTGTATATTGACTGTCAGGTCGTAACATATACAAAATATTTTCTGCTGTAGATAGATGAGGCTGTGGTGAATGGATAAACAAACTCTGCTTGTTGTGGAAATAGTTAAATGCCTGATAGCTATATACTGCAAGTACAGGTAAAAGTGCAATTAACTGAATACATTGACGAAGTACATTAGGAACAGAAGTGTCCTCTGCTTTTTCGTCATAACTGTAAAGTGTAAGTACTTCCTTAGACAAAGCATTCATAATATTTCTTGATGGAGCTTTCATAATAATATCACGAACAAATGTATCAGGCAAAGTTCTGTAGTAACCAAGTAGCTGATTAAATTCTTCAAACTGTTCTTGGTTAGGCAAATCCCCCATCAGTAGCAAATAAGAAACTTCTTCAAATCCATAATGCTTATCATGGATAAAGCCATTTACTAAGTCCTCAATGCTATAACCTCTGTAGAAAAGTTCACCGGGAATAGGAGTTCTGTTTCCGTTTTCATCTTCAATAACAGAATTAACCTCTGAGATTTCTGTTAAACCTGTAAGAACACCTTTACCGTTAGAGTCTCTAAGTCCTCTCTTAACATCATACTTATCATAGTTGCTAGGGTCAATAAGACTGTTTTTGCAACAAATTTTACTTAGTTCTATAATTTCAGGAGTAAGGTCGCTATATTTACCCATGAAAATCACATCCTTTAAAATGGTATAGTAATCTAATTTTTAATATGTATATCTTTCATTTTATCACAACTTTTTAACTTTAGCAAGATAAATTCCTATTAATTCTATATGAATAACAAATTTAATTTATGACAAAATGGCAGAAAGGTGCTTATCATAAGACAAGCACCTTTGCTAATAATAAATTTATATTTAATTAATCCATTGAAGTAACAATTTCGTTTACTGTTTTTCCCGGAGGAATCATTGGTAATACATTTTCATCAGGGCTGATTACACAATCAACAACTACAGGTTCATTCATATCATATGCCTTCTTTAGCACATTATGAATTTCCTCAGGCTTAGTAATTCTTAAGCCCTTAATGCCGTAACCCTGGGCAACCTTTACAAAGTCAGTTGCTCTGTGTGGGTCTGTGTTTGAGAATCTGCAACCGTAGAATAGCTTTTGCCATTGACGAACCATACCAAGAACTGAGTTGTTCATAACAACAACTACAACAGGAATGTTATATGACTTCATTGTTACAAGTTCATTAATGTTCATATGGAAAGAACCGTCACCTGTTACTAAGAAAACTCTCTTGTCCATATTTCCCATACTAGCACCGATAGCAGCACCCATACCAAAGCCCATTGTACCTAAACCACCTGATGTTAGGAATGTTCTTGGTTCAAAGAAATCTGTTCTCTGTGCAACCCACATTTGGTGCTGACCAACATCAGTTGCAACAATGTCTTCTCTAGACTTAATCTTGTTAATTTCGTCAAGAATCTGATATGGATGGCAGTAACCTTCTTTGTTAATATCGCTGATAGTGATTTTCTTCTTCCAATCCATAATCTGTTCAGTCCAAGTAGGATTGCTCTTCTGTTCTAATCCATCAACAACCTTAACAAGTGTATCCTTTAAGTCGCCGATAACCCAGTTGTCAACCTTAACATTTTTGTGAATTTCGTGAGCATCAATATCAAGCTGAATAATAGTAGCTTGTTGACCAAACTTTTCTCTATCCCCTGCAACTCTGTCAGAAAATCTTGCACCACAAGCGATAATAACATCAGCATTATCTGTTGCCATACCTGTTTCGTAACCACCATGCATACCGATATTACCAACAAATAGTGGATGGTCGGCAGGCATACAACCTAGTGCCATTAGTGAACAACATACAGGAGCGTCAATTCTCTCTGCAAACTTAACAAATTCATCACAAGCATTTGCAGAAATAATACCACCACCGGCATAAATCATTGGTCTTTTAGCATTTCTTAAAATTTCTTGAGCTTCCTTAATTGCATCATCCTGAGCCTTAAACTCATTATTAGGAACAAACTTTTCCTTTGGAGTGTATTCACACTTCATAGCAGTAATATCCTTAGGTACATCAACAAGAACAGGACCTTTTCTGCCACTTTGAGCAATTTCAAAAGCCTTACGGATTGTTGGAGCTAAGTCCTCCATTTCCATTACTAGGAAAGAAGCCTTTGTAATTGGCTTAACAACTTCTGAAATATTAACTTCCTGAAAAGCATCTCTGCCAAGTAAATCTCTCTGTACATTACCACAGATAGCAACCATAGGAATTGAGTCGATATTCGCAGTTGCAATACCTGTTACAAGGTTAGTAGCCCCAGGACCTGATGTTGAAAATACAACACCAACCTTGCCGGTTGAACGAGCATAACCATCAGCAGCATGAGCAGCACCCTGTTCATGAGCAGTTAGGATATGAGTGATTTTGTCGCTATACTTGTAAAGAGCATCATATGTATTTAGTGCTGCACCACCGGGATAACCAAATACTGTGTCAACACCCTGTTCAAGTAAACATTCGCATATAATTTCTGCACCTGTTAATTGCATATTCTTTTCCCCTATCTCTTTATTTTTCAAAATAACTAAAAGTTTCGGAAATAAAAAAACACCCCGTCTCATAAGAGACGAAGCTAATAAACCCCGTGGTACCACTCTACTTCGCTTATAAAAATAAGCCTTACACATCAGGCAACAACCGAATGCTGTTCTGTTAACGGAGAACTACCGTAACACTCTACTGAGTTTCCCTTTGGAATGTTAAGTTCACAGGTTACTTTCACCAGCCGATCATATTGCCTTGCACCATCCGACAACTCTCTGAAAAGATTTTGCTACTTACTTCTCCTGATCATTACTTTTAGTATCATTAAATTATTTAGAAAAAGCCTTGGTCTTCTGTATAATATTCTACTTTAAAAATATCAACTTGTCAAGTCGTTTCATTTTATATATAATGATTATACATATATTTTTTATTGGGAGTAACTAATGGAACGAAAATTATCCAAAAATGCAAAGAAAGTTTGGCGTACAAGATGTGCTATGGTTTGTTTACTTTTTGCATTTATTAGTGGTGGCATATATATTTTTTCACCTTTAATAGCTTTTATTGTTGCCGGAGTGGATTTGTTAACATTCTTAATTATATACCTTATTGCCGTACCTCTTGTTTATCATGTTACAACACTTGTTGTAAGGAAAGACGGTATCACCATAACCAAAGGTATATTGATGAGAAAAAGAATGAACATAATGGCAAAGAAAATTCAGTATGTTGAACTTATCCAAACACCGATACAAAGGCTTTTCAAGGTTTATACTGTAGCATTCCATACTGCAGGTGCTACTACTTATGTCAGTCAGGTTGATGCCGACTTAGGAAGATTATTTAGGTCATACAAAGAATAAAGAAAGGATATAGTTGTGAAATTTAGGAACAGAAAGCTATACAAGAAAGCTCACTTCTATACAATTTTATATGATTTAACAAGGCTATTTCCTTTGCTTGTTGTTCCGGTATTACAAAACCTTTTGTATAAGCCAACAACAACTGCTGCTTTTATCACTAACTTTTCTATTTCTGCTTTGTGTGTTGTTTTTCTATTTGCGTATATTATTCTTGAATACAGAAGTACAATGTACCTGGAGAAGGAGAAAAGTGTCTATACAAAGAAAGGATTTTTCTTTAAAAAAAGAGCTGATATTCCCTACAACTGTATTCAGTCTGTTTATGTTGAAAGGGCATTTATGTACAGAATTTTCAGAGCAAGGAAGGTTATTATAAACACACCCGGTTCTTATACTTCTAAAGGTGACTACAATCTTTTTCTAAGTAAAAAGAACGACCTTGCACTAAAGACTGAAATTTTCGGCAAAGAAGATGTTGACCTAAAGTATAATGGTGGTTTCCTTAGAATAATTCTAATGGCTGCAACATGGAGTAACGCACTTACAGGTTTGCTTATTATAGCACCTGTCCTATATAAAACCTCCGATATTGTTGTGGATATTTTTAAAAACTATTTTGTAAATAGGCTGGATATTTCTTCTTACATTATTAAGATTGGTGTACCTCCTGCTGTATCCGGTCTTGCAACATTACTGATAATTTGTTGGGGTATTGCCTATGTGTATCAGCTTTCAAGCAATGCGTTTTTCTCAACAAAGATAAAAAATAACATAATCCACATTTCAAGAGGATTACTGAACAGATATGAATTTGTTACAACTACAGAAAAGTTAAATGCAATTCAAATAAAGCAAAGTGTACTGATGTTACTTCTTCGTCTAAAAAGTGCCTACATTCAAACAATAGGCAGTGGTGCACAAAAAGGTGACAGAAGTTTGCTTATACCTGCTGACAGAGAAGAAAATATCAACAAAATTCTCAGCAAAATCACTACCCTACCAACAGAAGAAAACTACAAAGTTAAACCTAAAAAGACAGAATTTATGTCCTACCTATGGTTTCCTTTCTATTGTATATTAGGTACTGTTGCAGCAATGCTAATACTTCACTACCTAGGTTATTTTGCAGAAATTGTTAGATTTCCTTTATTCGCTATACTTGGAGTATTTGTTTACTGGCTATTTTTCAGAATTTATTCCTACACAAAAAGTAGTATAACCATTTGTGACAAGGCAGTACAGATTGATTACTTTGATAAGCTGAACATTACAAGAACTTACATTCCGTATGACAAAATTCAGTATGTACAGATTAGGCAAAGTCCTTTCCAGGTTTTTTACAAAACTGCTCATCTAAGAATTTATGTTTATTCAAACAAAAGAAAATTCTACAAAATCAAGTACCTAAAATACAAGAAGGTTCTTGAAGCTGTAGATATAATAGAAACAAAAATGAAATATAGATACTAAAGTAAGAGCCTTACAGAACTCTGTAAGGCTTTCTCAGTGTAATGATTATTTTAAAAATTCTTTCATAACTTTAATTGAATGTTCAGCAGCCAGAACCTTAAACTTCTCAAAATCTAAGAATTCATTGTGGTTCATATCGTCACTAATTGAACGAAGAACTGCATATGGCACTTTGTTTCTGTAACAAACATGGCCAACTGCTCCACCTTCCATTTCACAACATAAAGCACCGAATTTGTCTGCAATAAACTTTCTCTTATCCACATCAGCAATAAAAATATCACCTGTTGCTACTCTGCCAACAACAACATTAATGTCATCAATAGTTTTGCAACATTCATATAACTTTTCATATGTAGCCTTATCTGACGGAATGTCAATTCTTCTTTCATCAGTGTACCAGATTTCGCCTCTAGGATCACCGGTTGCAGTACCGTTCATATCATGTTCAACACAATCCTTAGAAATAACAATGTCGCCAATCTTTAAGTCTTTACTTAAACTACCTGCAATACCTGAATTGATAATTACATCAGGCTTATAGTAGTCAATCATAATCTGAGTACCGATAGCAGCATTTACTTTACCGATGCCACATTCAAGAAGTACAACATCCTTACCGTTGATTTTACCACTGATAAAGTCAAGACCTGCGATTGTTTTCTCTTCGCTACTATCCATTGCTGACTTTAAACCGTCAACTTCAATTTTTAATGCACAAATAATTCCTGTCATTTTTATTACCTCATTCCATATTGTCTGTTTCATACATAATTAAAGTTAATGCAACCAAAGGTGCAGTTTCTGCCCTTAAAATTCTTTTACCTAGGGTAGCTTTTCTGCCACCGTTTTCTGTAACAAGGTTAACTTCCTCAGAACTGAATCCACCTTCACTGCCAATAAACATACTTATTTCACTTGGCTTATCCTTTAGAATAGTTTTTACACTTTCTCCACCAAGTTCATAAAAAATAACTTTATCTCCTTTAGCACTTTTTACTGCATCATTAAAGGAAATACATTCCCTAACTTTAGGTACAATTCCTCTGCCACTTTGCATAGCAGCTTGTTTTGCAATTTTTTGCCATCTGACTGTTTTCTTACTTAATGACTTTTTGTCAGGCCTGCTGACACATCTTGAAGAAATAACAGGCACAATCTCACTTACACCGATTTCAACTGTCTTTTGAATAATAAGCTCCATTTTGTCACCTTTAGGTAGGGCTTGATAAAGTGTTACCTTTACATCAGGTTCAGCTTCGGAAATTTTGCTGGAAAGAACATTTACCTTTACCATATCACCACTTATTTCTTCAACTACACAATTATGGACAGTACCACTGGGTGAACACAAAGTTAAGGATTCACCCTTATTCATTCTAAGACTTTTTGATATATGGCGACCATCTTCACCAAAAAGTGAATATTCCTTTGACTCAATTTCTTCATCAACAAAAAAATGTGGCATAGCTTTGCTCCTTGTATCCTATATTATAAAAGGTAGGGCAAACAATGTTCACCCAAATAAAATTACCGTAAAGTCATTTTAGTCTATAACTAATATAACAAAACACAACTGTAATTGCAATACATAAGGTTTTTTGATAAAATAATAAAGAGGTGATAAAATGGCTACTTTAATCACAGACAAAGATTATTATAACTTAATGAAAGATATAGATACTGCTACTTTAGAAAACACCCTTGTAAAGGAACTGACAGACAGAAATATGAAAATCAGTTCTGCTGAAAGTTGTACCGGTGGTATGATTTCACAGAGGATTACAAATGTCAGTGGTGCAAGTAATGTTTTTGAACTGGGAGTTTGTTCCTATGCAAACAGAATCAAAAACAAAGTCCTAGGTGTTAGTAACGAAACACTAAATACAGTAGGTGCAGTTAGCCAAGAAACTGCTACTCAGATGTGTGAAGGAATTAAGGAACTTTCCTCATCCGATATAGGGGTATCAACAACAGGCATTGCCGGACCTACCGGTGGAACAGCCAAAAAGCCTGTGGGATTAGTTTTTATAGGAATTGCAACAAAAGAAAGTACCACAATATATAGGGCTGAACTTTGCCACTATACACCACATTCTAGGAATGAGGTACGAACAATGACTACAAACCTATGTATGCTACTTGCAATCAAGGCTACTAGGAACTCAGCAGAATAGAAAATACTTGATTTTTGTCAAGATTTATGGTAAAATTTTAGAAGTTGGTTTTTGCCTAAGTTGTGTAGGCAACCGAAACAAACACAACATTTTTAATATTGGTATTCCATTAAACGGAAAATAGACAACTAAATATTAACGAACGGAGTTGACATTATGGCAAGAGAAGCCGGCATTTTAATGCCTATTACTAGTTTACCTTCTCCTTACGGTATTGGTACACTAGGTAAAGAAGCTCGTGAGTTTGCAGACTTTTTGAAGAAAGCAGGTCAGAAGATCTGGCAGATTCTTCCTGTTGGTCCTACAAGCTACGGCGACTCACCTTATCAGTCTTTTTCAACTTTTGCAGGTAATCCATATATGATCGACCTTGATACTCTCAAGGAAGAAGGTTTACTTACTCAAGAAGATATTGACAAGGGTTACTGGGGCGACTCAGAATTTGAAATCGACTATGCTACTATTTATTGGTACAGATTTGATGTACTAAGAGTTGCATTTGAGAATTTCAAGAAGAATTGCGACAGAAAGCCTTTTACTACTTTCAAGAGAAAGAACAGCAAGTGGCTAAAGAACTATGCCCTTTATATGGCTGTTAAGAAAAACTTTGATATGAAAGCCTGGACAGAATGGCCGGACGAAGAAATCAAGCTTCGTGAGCCTGAGGCTATTAAAAAATACGAAAGAAAGTTCAAGGATGAAATTGACTTCTGGAGTTTCCTACAGTACAAGTTCTATGAACAGTGGGAAGCATTCAGAAAGTATGTAAATGACCTTGGCATCAAGATTCTTGGTGATATGCCAATCTATGTTGCTATGGACTCAGCAGATACTTGGGCAAATCCTGAAATTTTCTGGTTTGACGAAAACAATCAACCTGTAAGAGTAGCTGGATGTCCACCAGACTATTTCTCTGCAACAGGTCAGCTATGGGGCAATCCATTGTACGACTGGGATTATCTAAAAGAAACAGATTATGAATGGTGGTTCAATCGTATTGCTGCTGCATCAAAGCTCTTTGATATTCTAAGAATCGACCACTTTAGAGCTTTTGATACTTATTATGCCATTCCTTATCCGGCCGAAAATGCTATCGGTGGTGACTGGTATGACGGTCCCGGCATTGAATTCTTCAATATGATGAAGGAAAAGCTGGGTGACCTGCCAATCGTTGCTGAAGATTTAGGCGACCTTTTTGACAGTGTAAAGGAACTTCTAAAAGAAACCGGTTACCCTGGAATGAAGGTATTGGAGTTTGCTTTTGATAGTGGTGAAGCTAATGATTACTTACCACAAAACTACACAGAAAACTGTGTTGTATATTCTGGTACACACGATAACGATACCCTTATGGGTTGGATGGCAGAAGCTAAGCCTGAAGATGTTGCTTTTGCTAGACAATACTGTAAGATGCCTGAATGGGAAGCATTTAACTGGGGTATCATCAGAACAGCATACGAAAGTGTTGCTAACACAGCTATTATCCAGATGCAGGATATTCTTGGTCTTGGTACAGAGGCAAGAATGAATGTTCCATCAACACTTGGTGGTAACTGGGTTTGGAGAATTGACGGCAGTGTGCTAACAGATGAACTAGCAGACCGGCTAAAGGAAATGGTAATCAACAGTTCAAGACTGGAGGAAAATTAAAAAATGAGCATTATTGAAAATCTTGAATTAACAGCAAAAAACGACTACTGTAAGACTCTTAAGGAACTTACACCGGCAGAACTTCACCTTTGCCTAGGTAAAGCAATGATGGGTGAAATCGCTGATACTTGGGAAAAGTGTCAGAAGAAGGAAGCTTCTAAGAGAAGAGCATACTACTTCTCAGCTGAATTCCTAATGGGTAGAATGATGTACAACAATCTATACTGCATGGGTATTCTTGACACAACTAAGAAGCTACTAAAGTCTAAGGGTATTGACATCAATGTATTTGAAGATATTGATGATGCAGCTCTTGGTAACGGTGGTCTAGGTAGACTAGCAGCTTGTTTCCTAGATTCAGCAGCTACTCAGGAAGTTCCACTGGACGGTTATGGTATCCGTTATAAGTACGGTCTATTTAAGCAGTTAATCGAAGACGGTTATCAGGTAGAAATTGCTGATAACTGGCAGAGATTCGAAGATCCATGGTGCATCCGTAGAGAAGAAGATGCAGTTGAAGTTAAGTTCCAGGATCAGACAGTTAAGGCTGTACCTTATGATATGGCTGTTATTGGCTATGGTGCAAAGAGCATTAACACTCTTCGTCTATGGCAGGCAGAAGCAGTTGACGAATTCGACTTCCTAGCATTTAACGCATCACACTATGATGAAGCTGTAAAGGCTAAGAACGATGCAGAAAACATTTCTTCTGTTCTATATCCAAACGATGGTACTCACGAAGGTAAGCTACTTCGTCTAAAGCAGCAATATTTCTTCTGTTCAGCTTCCCTACAGGATATTATTAAGAGATATAAGGCTAAGTACGGCAATGACTTCAGCAAGTTCTCAAGTCATGCAGCTATTCAGCTAAACGATACTCATCCTGTTATTTCTATTCCTGAACTAATCAGACTTCTAGGTCTAGAAGGTATTGGTTTTGAAGAAGCTCTTGATATTGCACAGAAGACATTTGCTTATACAAACCACACAGTTCTTGGCGAAGCACTTGAAAAGTGGGACAAGAACCTAATTAGAGAAATTCTACCTGAAATTCTTACAATTATCGAAAGAATTGCTATTCACGAATACAACGATATGCACGCTAAGGGTGTTAGCGATGAACAGTTTGCTAAGAAAATGGCTATCATTGACGGCGACCTAGTTCATATGGCTAGACTAGCTTGTTATGTTGGTTCTTATGTAAATGGTGTTGCTTGGATTCATACAGAAATCCTAAAGGACGATGTTCTAAAGGAATGGTATGAACTATATCCTGAAAGATTCCAGAACAAGACTAACGGTATCACACAGAGAAGATGGTTAGGTCTATGTAACCCAGAACTATCTGACTTCATCACAGAAAGAGTTGGCGATGGTTGGTTAAAGGATCTATCAGTTCTTAAGGGTCTTGAAAAGAACATTGACGCTAAGACTGTTCGTGCATTTAACACAATTAAGAAGAAGAAGAAGACTCAGCTTGCTAACTACATCAAGGATACTGAAGGTGTTGAAATCGACCCATCATTCATCTTTGACATTCAGGTTAAGAGACTTCACGAATATAAGAGACAGCTACTAAACGCATTCTCAATTGTTATGATTTATAACAAGCTAAAGAAGGGCGAACTAAAGGATTGGCAGCCAACAGCATTTATCTTTGGTGCTAAGGCAGCTCCTGGTTATGCCAGAGCTAAGGCTATCATTAAGTACATCAACGAAGTTGCTAAGCTAGTTAACAACGACCCTGATACTAAGGATAAGCTAAAGGTTCACTTTGTACAGAACTACAATGTTTCTTATGCAGAAAAGATTGTTGTTGCTGCTGACTTCTCAGAACAGATTTCTACAGCAGGTACAGAAGCATCAGGTACAGGTAACATGAAGTTTATGCTAAACGGTGCAGTTACACTTGGTACTTATGACGGTGCTAATGTTGAAATCGCTCAGCAGGCAGGTATCGAAAATGAATACATTTTCGGTGCAAGAGTTGAAGAAATTGACGAACTAAAGGCTAACAAGTCTTACAACCCAAGAGAAGTATATGATAACAACCCAGAAATCAAGGCAGTTCTTGATACTTTGGTTGACGGTACATTCTCTGACGGTGGTGCAGTTGGCGAAGGTTCATTTGCTGAACTATACACAGCTATCCTAAATGGTACTGCTTGGCATGACCCAGACCATTACTTCCTACTACTTGATCTTCAGGATTATGTTGATACTAAGATTAAGGGCAACAAGGATTATCAGGATAGAACAGCATTCGGTAAGAAGTGCTTAATCAACATTGCTAATGCAGGTATGTTCTCATCTGACAGAACAATCCTAGAATATGCTAAGGATCTATGGCACGTAAAGTAATTTAAAATTACTTTTCTACTATAAAAATAAATTATCCCTACTCGAAAGAGTAGGGATTTTGTTTTATGTTATTATACAAATTTTATAAAACTTTCTTATATGCTAACCTTTATGGTTAGCTTTTTCTTTTGTTTTCACATAAAAAGGCACCTACAAAACTGTAAGTGCCTAAAGTTTATTTTAAAAGACTGTTAAATTCTTTAACAGTTACATCAGCATAACCACTGACTTCTGTATTCTCATCCTTTGCAAATTCTTTGCCAAGCATATACACCTTGTTATCAATAATATAAACAAAGAAGTAGTTGTTATCATAGTTTTTATTAACTAATTCAACTTCATAAATCTTGTCAGCATCAGATGCCTTAAAGGTCTTTTCCTTTCCTCCACCTGACTTAGTAATAACATTGCTTGTATGTAACATACTGTTGATTACATTAATTTTAGACTTTTCTTTCCACTTAATAGAAACCAGCTTTTTGCCTTGTTTCTCACCTGTACCGTCATATACATTAGCAGCAACACTATTTGTATCAGCTGATGATGCAGTTGTTGTCACAGTAGTTGACTGTGTGGTACTTTGGGCTGTAGTAGTTGTTGTACTTGAACCTGTGTCTGTACTATTGCCACAACCTGTAACACCAATCATCATTGTTGCAAGTAGTGCAATAACAATTAATCTCTTCATGTTATACATTCCTTTTTAATTTTTTTCTTATTATATCATAGATTTATGAATTTTGTGTGATATTTAAATATCTTTTAATTCATTTTCAATAAAAGATATGTAATCTTTTCTATTTACATCATTTCTATGATTTTTGTACCATTCATAAGATTCTTTTAATCCTTGATACAATGACTTTGTTGTTGGCATTAGTTCTTTCTGCTTTGATACATCTAAACAATAACTATAATTATGAAAAGGAAAATAATCCCTTTGATTGTAGCTTTTATCTACATATTTTTTCTCCAATTCAGAACCAACAACTTTATAACAAGTTTCTACAAATGTATTAATTGTGTCAATTTTTTCGTTACCGACATTAAAAATTCTATCGTCAGGCTTTTTGTCTATTAAGATTTCGATAAACCTACATAAATCTTCAACATCAAAAAATTGCAATTTCATATCGCCATTATTAGGAATATAAAAAGGTTTATTCATCTCAGCACAATCAAATACAAAAGCCTCTCTATACAAATTTTGCATTTTTCCATACAAATAAGGAGGTCTTATTATATAAGCATTTGGAACTTTACTAAGCAATACTTGTTCAGCTTCTATTTTATTACTTCCATAATCTCCCCATATTGAATTATCCCCTACAAGTTGTTCCTCTTTAAAAGGTTGTGGTAGGGTTTCAGGATAAACTGCACTGGAACTAATGAAGACTATATCTTTTATAGTGGACAAAGATGACAACAATTCCTTCATATCATCACCTGTATAAGTATTAACTGCTATCACTAAATCAAAGTCATATTGTTTCAAAGAATCACCGATATTGTTCCTATCTCCAACAATTAACCTTGCTTTTTCCGGTTGTTTGTGTGTATTTCTATTGTACACATAAACATCATCGCCTTTTGCAATAAAATATGTAGCAAGATATTTACTTACAAAGATTGTTCCACCCATAATCAATATTTTTTTCATATATACCTCTTTTCAAAAAACAAAAATATATATTCTGTTTTTTCATTCTAACATAACTATTACTTTATTGCAACAAAATTGACCCTGCATAAGCAAGGTCAATCTGTATGAGTATTTTAATATTAGGAGAAAGCAGTTTTTATCAATATTATTTAACAACAACTTTGCACTTTAGTACAATGCCATTAGTATTTACTGTAATGAACGAAATACCCTTTTTCTTTGCAATAACTTTACCGTTAGCACTTACACTAGCAATTTTAGTATTACTTGACTTAAATTTAGCAACACCGATTTTGCCTGTAATTTTAAGTGTAAAGGACTTTTTAGCTTTTAGCCTTACAATATTCTTATTAAGTGTAGGTTTGCTTACAGTGAATTTAACAGTACTTGAAACACCATTATTAGTTACTGTAACAGTTGCAGTACCTTTCTTCAGTGCAGTTACCTTACCTGTTGAAGATACCTTTACAACCTTACTGTCACTTGACTTATAAGTTGTTGCACCTTTACCGTTAGTTACATTAGCTTTAATCTGATAATTACCCTTTACATATACTTTAGCAGATTTATTAACAGTAACGGTTGTAGGAAGTTCCTTATAGCTTGCTACACAATATGTACCACCTGATGTTGTAAATGATAGTTTACCGTCACTATATGTTGTATCAACCTTAGTTAACTTACCATCAACTACTGAATATACTTCTGATGTGCTATCACCTACTACAGATGCAGTAACATTTGATAGTTTCTTATAAATTGAGTCACCATAGAAAGGTGTTGTTAATCCTGTTTCAACATTATATACTTTACTCTCAAGTGAATAACCTGACTTTTCAAGTGTAGAGGCATCTACTATTTCAGTTGACACACTGACAATTGCAGAGTCAATTGCAGTGATTTCGCTGACACCCTTAGTACCGGCTAATACACCATACATTGTTGAATAAATGCTAGGGTTAAATCCTGCAATACTAAAGCCAATGCTATATTTTTTAGATGCAGTATTGATTCTGCCAATGCTCATTCCAACATTTTCAGGGTCATATTTTGATGAACCGGCTACATAGTCAACATAACTACTGTTCTTTGCACTTCTTAGTGGAGCAATTACACAACTACCACCGGGGAATGTAGAATGTGCATTACCATCATTATCATACTGAGTACCACATAGGTCAGCAGATACAACAACAAGTTTATCTCTATCAACAATACTTTCAAGTCTTCTGCTATAGTACCAACTCCATCTTGATGCACCACCACGAGAAGTTGCAGTTGGATTCACAATAAACTTACAACCCTTAGCACCATAGTATCTTTCCAATTCAGGATAGGAATAAGTATCTTTACAAATACTTAAACCAATTCCACCATAAGGAGTTTCAATAATTACCGGATTAGTACCACTCTTACACCATGCACCTTCTACCGGTTGAATCTTTCTATATGTAGTTACTGTACCGTCAGGACTACAACAGAATGCTGAGTTATATGCTTGATCAAGTTCATCAGGATTTTCAGATGCCGGAATTTTTTCTGATGCACCGAAGATTACATACATATCATATTTCTTTGCATATTCAGAAAGTGTCTTAGCATAGTAGCCTTTCTTTGTAATAGCCTTGTCAACTGCAAGTCTATATGTAGCACTTTCAGGGTCATATGCTGAACAGTAGCCTTGTAGCGCCATTTCAGGGAATACAATAATGTCTGCATCACTCTTACTAGCAGTTACAATATAGTTTTCCATCTGTTCTAGGTTTTTATCTAAATCACCCCATACTGCTTGGAAATTAACTGTTGCAATTGTAGGGTCACTTACTGTACCGGAAGAAACTTTATCTTCCTTAGTATCATCAGCCAAATCTTTATACCATTCTGTATATAGGTTAGGTTGGAAGATTGAACTGTTTACATCACCACCACGAGCTGTTGATAAAGTAATTTCTCCTGTATACATTCCCAGTTCTTGAACTGATGCACCACCGGCATAATCCTTTGAATATTTACCTGTGTCACTAGTACCACCCGGACCAATTACAACACTACCACCTGGGAAGTTATATAGCAACTCACCATTTTCATCATATTCTTTACCTGCTAAATCAGCACTTGCAATGTACATTCCATCTCTATCAACAATAGACTCAAGTCTGTTTTCATAATACCATTGCCAATTAGTTGTATTTAATGAACCATCTTCTTCATCATAGCTACCTCTTGATGTAGCAGTTGGATTTAGAAGAACTCTACAACCCTGAGCATCGTAATATCTTTCAAGCTCAGGAACTGCATATGTATCGTAACAAATACTAACACCAACCTTACCCTCAGCAGTATTTAAAATTGTTGGAGTAGAACCGGCTTTGCACCATATACCCTCAACAGGATGCATCTTCTGATACGTTGTTACTGTACCATCAGGAGAACAAGCAAATACTGAGTTGTAAGCATGTTTGCTATCGTTAGGAACAACCTCTGTTGCACCATAAGCAATCCACATGTCATATTCATCAGCTAACTTAGCAATCTTTGTAGCTGTTGGACCATCTACAGTTTCGGCAGTTTTAACTGCCATTTTACTTTGTGCATCATCAAGGTCATATGAATAACAATAACCACTGACACACATTTCAGGGAAAACTAAAAATTCAACATTGTCTTCCTTTGCCTTTTCAATGTAGTCAACCATTTTTGCTACATTGGCGTTAACATCGCCCCATTTTGAGTCAAAGTTAACTACAGAAATTTTTAACTTTCCATCACCATTAGTTTCTTCAGCTGAAACATTAATAACAGCCACACTGCAAACCATCAAAACAGTTAGCAGTACTGAAACACATTTCTTGAGAAATTTACTTTCCACTTTTACTCCCTCTTTCTATCTGAACAAGATTTCTGACACATTCAGATAAGTAAAAAAGAGGTTATGCATATAGCATAACCCCATTGTCAGCAACAATATTCAAGAAAACAGAAAAGGCATCACACTTCAATGTGTGACGCCTTTGTCATTTCAGTTTCTTGATTTGTCCCTATTATATTCGTGTATTTTGGAAATGTCAACTAAAAAATTGTATTTTAGAGACATTTACATAATAGAAAAACAATGTGAAAAATTTATTAGTGGAAATAAATAAATGTAGTTTAATTATAATATTTTACAATTAAATCACTCAACAACCTGCTCAGAAACCTCAGAATTAATTTCAAGTCCCCAACCATAGTACCATTTACCGTCAATAGAAATATAGTATTCATCAGTTGGAACTAACTCAGAATCATCAAGTCTCTTATCAGAATAGTTAGTGTATTTGTAAGAAACATTAGCTAGAACTACTTTCTCAATATTAACATCAACATCGTAATAGTCCTTTATTTCTTTAATGCACTTCTTAGCATATTTGTCAGTCATATCTTTAATTGAATTAATCTTATACTCAGTATCACAAGTATAAAAGCCTTTGATAGCTTCCTTTAGGCCTGCATTGCCACCATATTCACCCTTAATAAAGTAATCAGGATACATAGCAGCTCTCTCATTAAATGACTTTGTCTTGTATGCCTTTACAATTGTTTGAATTGCACTGTCAATATCGTTATAATACTTATTGCTTTTTATTGAGTCAACAGTAGTAGTTACTGTTGTTGAAGTTTTTGAACTTGAATTACTTTCTGTTCCACAGCCAACGAAAGTAAAGATTGTAACAATAACAAGTGAAATTATAATCAGTCTTTTCATAAATAACATCCTTTAGTTTTTGTTATATTATATCATAAATTCTTAAATGATAAAATAAAATATAAAAATAAATGTTAAAAAATTATAGTAATAATAAAGAAGTATATATATGTTAGCTGTTCTAATAACATATTTTTCCTTTGGATATGTCTTATCCAGATATTTAAAAATATCTTCTATACATTCGATTGCACTCTTCTGCGTATCATTCAACTTTTCATAGTCTAAAGGCAATCCTTCTTGCTTTAAAATCTTTTTTTGTCTTGCTGTTAAAGAATATTTGTAACTTTCTGTCTTATTATTAAGAATTAAATTTGGAATACTGCAACCACCAAAAACAACTGACATTACGAACAATAAACATAATATAAATACTTTTCTCTTCATATTAATGACCACCCACTCCACCTAATTTACAATGATTAATAAAATACTCGATAAATTCAGCAAAAAGAGGTATATTGTATTTATTTAAGTGGTAAATATCAGAAGCACTCCATATATATTCACCATCACTAAAAGAATTATTAACAATATCCATAACAGCCTTACCGGTAACTTTATCAATTATTCGGGCAGAGGTAATCCACTTAGGTTTGAAAGAAGTTAAGTAAACAAGAATATCGTCCTTTATGTCAAGTGGTGTACCAACATAAATGTTATGTTTTTTATATATTCGCTTTAACCATACTTGATACAATTTAGCACCCATAACACAACAATCCTCATACAAATAATGTAATTTTATCATCATATATATCACTTTCACAATACATTAGCACAATAGCAATTCCAGATAATGTTATAATATCATAATTTAACTTACAATGCAAAATATATCACAAAATAAAATTTCAAAACATAACAAAAAAGGCACACTAAGTAGTGTGCCATAATTTATTCAGTAGTGGTTGCTTGGCAACCTATTTAAAAGGGGTTACACCCTGAAAACTGAATAAAGAATTTCTAGCTTTTACTAGCTGACCAAAAAAGACTCTTGTGGTCAAGCCCTCGACCTAT
>ULWN01014660.1_pt1 | contig 149642 bp, 137 predicted proteins | sample 1960371 | NCBI WGS metagenome assembly ULWN01 (sample SAMEA4835813, study PRJEB28245) | human gut metagenome | biome: gut microbiome; material: fecal sample | place: Denmark | collected 2008 | reverse complement strand
GGGGGAGCTGCCGCTCCCCCTGTAAGACAAAGGAGAACGCTGAACCTATGGGAAAATATATTATAAAACGACTACTGAACGGCCTCATTGTGCTGTTGGGCGTAGTCACCATTACGTTCTTCATCACGCGCGTCGTCCCTTCGGATGTAGCCGGCAAATGGGCTGGCGAACGTGCAACGGAAGAACAGCGGCAGCAGGCCATTGCCGAGCTTGGGCTGGATAAGCCGTTGGCAACGCAGTATGTGAACTATTTGAAGGATCTTCTTTCGGGCGATCTTGGACGCTCGCTGCGCACGAAGGAACTCATTACAAAGGAACTTGCGAGCTATTTCCCCGCAACGATGGAACTGGTGCTGGTGGGCTTCCTGTTTGCACTGTTTGTGGGCATACCAATGGGAATTTATTCCGCGAAGAAAAACGGGAAAATGCTGGACCATGCCACCCGCTTCTTCTCAATCGGCGCGGTTTCACTGCCAACATTCTGGGTGGCAATGGTGTTTCAGCTGGTCTTTTACCGCATTCTCAACTGGCTTCCGCTTGGCGGGCGCATGAGCATCAACGCATCGCTGCTTTACGAAATACCAAACGTTACAGGCATGCTTATTATCGACTGCATTCTGACCGGCTGCTGGGAACTCTTGGGAGATGCTTTTGTGCATATCATTATGCCCGGCTTTACCATTGCGCTTTATCCAATTGGCCTTGTCGCGCGTATGACGCGTTCCGCGCTGCTTGAAATCCTCAATGAGGACTACATCACCGCTTCAAAATCCTATGGCATCCGGGAGGGCAAGGTGCTTTGGCGCTATGCACTGAAGAATTCTTTGGGCGCTACTGCAACGGTGGTTGCATTGTCCATGGGCTATTCGCTGACCAATACATTCCTGACGGAAACTATTTTCAGTTGGCCAGGCTTGGGAAGCTACGTCAGCAAATCGGTTACGACGCTGGATTATCCGGCGATTATGGGCATTGCGATTATCTCCGCAATCTTCTATGTAATCCTTAACCTGATTGCGGATATCATTATTGCGCTTGACCCGCGCATCCGGCTGTAAGGAGGGCAACATGAATCAAAAAATGAAAGACATTCTTCGGCCGAAACTGAAAGAGCTGCGGGACATGATTTTCATGCTGCGCAGGAACGCGCTTACCATGGCGGCGGTCATTGCGCTGATCCTGATTTTGATCCTTGCTCTGCTTGCGCCTGCAATCGTTCCTTACCCGCAGGACATTGCGGATAAAACGAACCTTTCGGAAAAATTTCAGCCACCTTCGTCAGCGCACCTGTTCGGGACGGATGAGCTTGGACGCGATGTGTTCAGCCGCGTCCTGTACGGAACGAGAATCTCCCTCAGCACGGCTGTGCTTGCAGTAGCCCTATCATTGATCATTGGCGTGCCGCTTGGCGCAGTCGCAGGCACATTTGGCGGCGCGGTAGACGAGATAATCATGCGCATCACGGATATTTTCCTGAGTTTTCCGCCGATGCTCCTGGCAATCTTGCTTGTGTCCATGTTGAGGCCAAGCCTGAACAATGCGATTCTTGCCATCGCGCTTGCATGGTGGCCTTGGTATACGCGCATTGTGCGCGGGCAGGCAATCTCGCTGAAAGAACGCAAATTCATTCAGGCTGCGGAGACGATTGGCACGCCCAAGTGGAAGATTGTTGCTAAACATATTATCCCCAACACGATCTCGCCCGTGGTGGTACAGGCGTCCATGGATATGGGCGGTGTGATTCTTACCATTGCATCCCTGAGCTATCTCGGCCTTGGCGCGCAGGCGCCTTCGCCGGAATGGGGCCTGATGATCAGCACCTCGCGCAACTATTTCCCGGACATTTGGTGGTATAGCGTGTTCCCGGGCATCGCCATCTTCATAACCGTGCTCGCATTCAATTTGCTGGGCGATGGCGTGCGTGAGATCCTTGACCCCAAAACGCGTAAGAAATGAGGAGGGGCATCCGTGAGCTATTTTGAAGTGAATGGCCTGCAGGTCAGGCATAAGACGGCCGAAGGCATTAAGGAAGTTCTGAACATCGACCATATCGCCATTGAAAAGGGCACGACATACGGCATTGTTGGCGAAAGCGGGCAGGGAAAAACCGTCCTTGCGCTTACGATCCTGAAACTGCTGCAATGCCCGCCCGGCGAAATCACAAAGGGCTCAATCCTGTTGGATGGGGAGGACATCCTTACCTACAGCCAACGCAGGATGCAGGCAAGTGTGCGCGGCAAAAAGATAGCGATGATCTTCCAGGACCCCATGTCCTGCCTGAACCCCGTGTTTACCGTTGGCCAGATGTTGGACGATGTGATCCGCACGAACCGGGGGCTTACCGGCAAGGAAGCGCTTGCGTATGCGTATAAGGTGTTGGACTTGGTGAAGCTGGTGGATGCGGAGAGTACGCTGAAAAAATATCCGCACCAGCTTTCCGGCGGCCAACGGCAGCGCATCATCATCGCGCTTGCCCTTTGCTGCGGCGCAGAGTTTCTTATTGCGGACGAACCCACGCGCAACCTTGACGTAACCATTCAGGCGAGCATCCTCAAGCTGCTGAAAGAGCTGCAGGAAACGCTGGGCATTACGGTGCTCTTCATTGCCAACAACATGAGCCTTGTTTCCGCGTTCTGCGACAGAATCGGTATCCTTCATGAAGGACGCATCATCGAGGAAGGTGAAACGGAGCGAATCATCCATGCGCCGGAGCAAGCATACACGCGCATGTTGGTGGAGGCCGCACGGCTGCATACCGCTCCCGCTGCGGAGGCCGAAACGGGCGAGGAGCTGCTGCGTGTAGAGCACCTTAAAAAATATTTTGACGTTAAGAAAAAGAACAAAAAGCTGAGCCTCAAGGCCGTGGATGACGTAAGCTTCACCCTGAACAAAGGTGAGGTGTTGGGCATTGTTGGCGAAAGTGGATGCGGAAAATCCACATTGGTTAATACGATCCTGAACCTTTATGATCCAACGGCCGGAAAGGTGTATTTTGACGGCAAGGATGTGTTTTCGGATGAACGCAAAAACCGCAATGCATTTAAAAAGAATGTGCAGATTGTGTTCCAAGACCCGTACTGGTCTCTGAATCCACGTTGGCTTGTGAAAGAGATCGTGGCTGAGCCGTTGGACGCATACGAGAAACTGCGCGGGCAGGAACGCCTTGCGCGCGTTGGGCAATTGTTGGAGATGGTAGGCCTTAGCCGGGATGATGCATACAAATATCCGCACGAATTCTCCGGCGGCGAACGGCAGCGCATTGCAATCGCCCGCTCGCTTGCATCTAACCCCAAACTGGTGGTGCTGGATGAACCGACCTCTTCCATCGATGTGTTTTCTCAGGCGCAGATATTGGAGCTGCTGCGGGAACTGAAGGAAAAATTCCAACTCACGAATATCCTGATCTCGCATGACCTTGGCGTCGTGAGCCAAATGGCCAATAAAATTGCTGTGATGTATCTTGGGAAAATTGCGGAGTTCGGTTCTGCGGCAGAGGTATTTCGCAACCCGCAGCATCCATATACCAAGGCGTTGTTCAACGCCATCCCCAAGTTTGAAAAGCTGGGAATGGATCAGCTGACCACGCTGGAAGGCGCAATTCCAAGCCCGATCAACCCGCCTTCAGGCTGCGCATTCCATACCCGCTGTGCAGAAGCATGCGAAGCCTGTAAAAGCTGGACTCCAGAGCCGGTTTACCTGAATGAGGCACATTATGTTTCCTGCATCCATTTTACCGAGCGGCAAGGGGAGAATACATGCGGAAAAAGATAACGGTTGTCACAATGGGGCAAAGCCCTGTTGACCCTCAAACGCACGATGTATATCGTATGCTTGCACAGGCCTGCGATGTGGAACTGCGTGGCATTCTGGACGGAATGAGTGAGGCGGAAGCGGAGATGCTTGCCCCCGAAGGCGGCGAGCTGTTTATCGTCACCTCGCTGCGCACGGGGCGGGAGGTGCGCCTTGCAGAGCGCAACGCGATTCGCCTTGTAAACGAACGCCTGCTGGAAGCTGAGCAAAGCGGGTCCGCCGCAGCATTGATCTTCTGCACCGGCCATTTTGACATTCCGGAGATGCGTATGCCTGTTTTTATTCCGGAGAAAATCCTTTTTTCGCTGTTCCGGGCAATGGGCGTAAAGCGGCTGGGGGCAATTGTGCCGAAATCTGGACAAATTGAAGCTTCCATGGCGTATTACAGCGAGTTTTCTCCGCGCATCTGCGCGGCATCCCCATATGGCCCGAGGGAGGAAATTGAAGCGGCTGCAGTCTCATTCCGCGATAGTGGCGTAGACATGCTGATGGCGGATTGCATGGGGTTCACGGAAGAGCTGGGCGAGCTGATCCAAGCTGCATCCGGCAAGCAGGTGTTTGTGCCGCGGGTGGTACTGCCCGCGCTTTTGAAGGCGGTTGTTTCCTGAACGTCTGAACCAAGAAAATTACGGCTGCCATGTGGCAGCGCAACGGAGAGAGGAGCATTTATGAAAGTTTTGAACAGAGAAGACATTATGGATATCCTTTACGGTGGCGCCATTCTGGGTACAGGCGGCGGCGGAAGCCTTACGAAGGGAATTGAGTTTATCGACCTTGCGATCAGCAAAGGAAAAACCTTTAAGCTTGCTTCTTTTGATGAGCTTGAAGCGGAGGATATCGTCGTTTGCCCATATTCCTGTGGCGCAATCTCCCCTTTGAGTGAGGAAGAACGCAAAAAGTATGAGGGGCTGCCGGTATACGAGGACACCTATCATATCAAGGCGCTTGAAAACATGGAAGCGTATCTGGGAAAGCCGGTCAAGGCTGTGATTTCCACAGAGATCGGCGCCGGAAACACTGCAAAAGCGCTTTTCTGCGCGGCTATGGGAGATAAGGTTCTTGTGGATGGCGACCCGGCTGGCCGCTCGGTTCCCTGTTTGCAGCATTCTACCTTCTATCTTCATGATGTGCCGATTACGCCCATATCCGTTGTGAACAAGTTCGGTGAAAGCCTCATCGTGAAGGATGTTGTGAACGACTATCGCGCAGAAGCGATCGTGCGCGCGTTTGCAGTTGCAAGCCAGAATACCACCGCGGTATGTGACCATGCAAACACTGCTGAGGTAATCGGAAAGTCCGTCATCCGCGGCGCAATTTCCTACACCAAACAGATTGGGCATGCCTATCGCTCCGCGCTTGCGGCAGGACAGGATTATGCAGAAGCCGTTGCAAAGGCGGGGGAGGGCTTCGTAGCGCTGCGCGGAAAGGTTCGCAGGAACGACTGGGGAACAGAGGAAGGCTACACCGTGGGCACTATGACCATCGATGGCAGTGGTGAATTTGCAGGCAATGAATACAAAATCTGGTACCAAAACGAGAATATCATTCTCTGGAAAAACGGGGAATATTATATCACCGTGCCGGACCTCATCTGCGTATTCAACGACGATGCGAAGGAACCGCAGCTGAACCCGTTTGCTCAGGAGGGGGAATCTGTTTCGGTCATTATCCTGCCTGCACCCGCGGAATGGACTACTGAAAAGGGGCTTGAGGTTTTTGGCCCGCGCAGCTTTGGGTACGATGTGGACTGGAAGTCAATGGGAAAATAACATGAGGATTAAAATCATTGACGCGGTTGTAAAGAATTCCGACCGGCTGAGGACAAACGAGCAGTACATCCGGGAGAGCCTGCGTCCGGACACTGAGATCGACTTTGCGCACATGGCAAAAGGGTTTCCATCCGTGGAATGCGATCTGCACGCGGCATTTAACAAGCCTCAGATCATCGCGTCAGCGATTCAGGCAGAACGGGATGGGTTTGACGGCGTATTCGTCAATTGCTTTGATGACCCAGGGGTATATGAATGCCGCGAACTGCTTTCTATCCCCGTGTTCGGCGGCTATGTTCCGGCAATGATGACGGCGCTTTCCCTTGCCGAACGGGTTGCCATAATTACAACGGATCGTTTTGGGATTTTGAGCGAGGAACGCAAGGCAAGGATGTTGGGGATTTCTGAGCGCATCGCGGCAATTGTGCCGGTTGAGTTGGGGGTTTTGGAGCTGCAGAGCGATCCGGAAGCCTTGGCAGAGCGCGTTGCAGATGTGTGCTGCGCGCTGTATGAAACCGAGCGGGCGGGGGCGGTATGCTTAGGCTGCACCGCCATGCACTGCATGATCGATTCGCTCCGTGAAAAGCTGCAGGCGCGGAACTGCCCCATTATGGTCATTGAACCGCTCCGCAATGGCATACGCTATTGCGAACATATCATTTCTATGGGCTATCGGAACGGGCTGCATGTACTGAAATCCGTTGCATTGCCGAAAGGATATGAAAATGGCTGAGCGAATCGATTTTTATAAGCTCTTGAAAGACCGGCGTACCTGCCGGTCTTTCAAACCCGATCCAATCCCTGAAGAGGTGATGGCGCGGCTCTATGGCGCAGCCTGCTCCGCGCCGAGTGCAGGCGGGTTTCAACGGATCTCCATCATAGAGATTGCGGAGCCGGAAAAAAAGGAAGCGCTTGCGCGTATTTCACGAAATCAGCGGTTCATTGCCCATGCGCCGGTTAACCTGATGTTTTGCATCGATGGGCGTCGGATGCGCAGAATTGCTGAATATGAAGGCGCACCATACGGGCAGGATTACGCCATATGCACGCTTTGGATGGGAATTGTAGACGCTTCCATCAGCGCACAAACCCTTGTGCTTGCGGCAGAGGCGGAGGGATTACGCAGTTGCTATAATGGAAACGTGGTGGATCGGGCGGATGAAGTGTCGGAACTTTTGAAATTGCCGGAGCATGTGGTGCCCGCTTTTATGCTTACGCTGGGATATCCGCGCTCAAACGGCCAACGCTCCCGCAAGTATTCGTACGATGTAATTGTGCATCGGGAAACGTATCATGATATGGGGATGGAAGAACTGTATCCGCATCATCTTGCAAAGTGCGGGACGCCCCAGTTCGTTGCAAACGATGCCCGCTGCGCACAATTGGAAAAAATGCTCCTGCGGCAATATGGCACGGAGTTTGCGGAAAAAGCAATGGCGCGCGTGCATGAAAAGGGATGCCTTACGGCATATCAATATTGGTTTGGGTGTTATTATCCGAGCAATGAGGATACCGTGATGACAGCGGAAGATTACCGCATATTCCTCAAAAAAAAGGGGCTGGATTTAAACGAAAATGGGACACAGTGATAATGAGAATCAAACTTTTGCGCGGCTGCAATATTGCGGCCGCGCTCTTTAAAACGGGGTTTAGATTAGGTCATCATGTCCTTGAGATAGATGCCGATCGAACGGCCGGGTTCAATGGCAATGCCACAGTGAATCAGTGCGCGCTGCCGAGAAAACCATACAAGTGGCGTATGCCTTGGCCATCCTGATGTCCGGATCGTCTCCCAGAAGGAAGTTCAGGAGATCGAGCCCATTTTAAGACATGACATCCTGGGAGCAATTGTTTCTCCCTACGAAGGACATTTGAACCCCTTCCTGATCGTAAATGCTTACATTCAGGCTGCAAAGCGCCTTGGCGCTGAAGTCAGCACTTATACGAAGGTTGAGCTTTGTAATGAAGGATAACCACATTGAGGAGATCGTCACCAACAAGGGAACCGTGAAGCCCGGCCTCGTCATTTGCGCGGCAGGCATTTACAGCCGTAAAATCGGTGAAATGGTCGGCATGGATGCACATGTAAAGCCGGAGCGCGGCTTCTGCTTAGTGTCCGAAAAAATGCCAAAAATCCTCAATAATGTTATTGTTGGTGCAAGGCAGACTGTTTCCGGAAATATCATCTTCGGCTTCATTGCGGATAAAGTGCCGATGGACTACGTTGACAGGAGGATGTATATTCGTGGCCTCCAATGGGCCGCAAAAGATGCGGTGCGCGATTTCCCAGCGCTTCAGAACATCAACATTATCCGCTCTTACACCGGTATGCGCTGCAAGCCGGAAGATAAGTTCCCCATTATTGGACCAACGGACAAGGTCGACAACTTCTGGTTCCACCTTGCACACAGTGCCTTTGCACACAATCCTGTGCTTTCGGACTACGTTGCAGAGATGGTCACAGGCGAGCGTCCGTATGATTCTCTGCCGGAATACGTTTATACTTGTTTTGACAAGTAACAGAAAGGAGATCAAAAATAGGAATGAAGGAATTCGGAAGATATCTTAGCGTAATCATAATGTGCCGGGCAGGACAGGCGTATCCATCCAGCCTGCTACCGTTGCCCGTCTTGCTCAAGTGCCCAACATCGTCGGTATGAAAGACGCTGCGGGAAACATGGATAATCTGACGCAACTTCCTCGCACCGTGTCTGAACAATTCCATGTTTATACCGGCGACGACAACCTCCTCATTCCTGCGATGGCGATTGGCGTTTACGGCCTTATCAGCGTTTGCGCGCAAGTCATTCCTGCACAGCTGCGTGACATGATGAAGGCATTTGATGAACATCGCACTGAGGATGCGGCTGCTATGCACAGGAAATGGTTCCCTGTACTGGATGTAATGTTTATTGCTTCCAACCCTGTGCCGACAAAGGTTGCACTTAGTCTGATGGGATACAATATCGGTAAGGTACGCCTTCCACTTACAATGCCCTCAGAGGGACAGGCGGAGGAGATTGCACGCGTGCTCAAGGCGGCTGGAGTAATTGAATCCGACGCTGTGCCGGAAGGACTTTACGTTTAAAATTTCATACAAGCTTGCGATATTCTTTGTTTGATTGAATTGCTTTGCTGCAGTAAAATGCCTGGGGTGAGCAAGGAATTTGCAGGTTTTGTATACGGACAACAAGAAAGAAAAACCATCGGCATGCAGCCGGTGGTTTTTCTTGCAGGATGAAATTTGGAAAATGAGGAAAGTTAAAGCAAGTGCCTGCTAAGCTAAAACCTGAGATTAAACGAAGCAAGGTAATTACTTTAATCGATAAGAGAAGTTAACTCATTAAGGGAATTACTTCCAATTACAGGATTGTCAAATATCCCGTCTGATATTGCAGAAATCCTTACGCGCTATGATTGGCCTGGCAACGTTCGGGAGCTTCAGAATACGGCAGATTATTACGTAATGATGCGTGGATTTGAAAACCCGTTGCCGAAACATATTGCCGCAAGCGTGTCACAAAGTAGCGCAATGCTTCCAGAGCTGGATTGCGCCATCCTTTCTATATTATATAAGGAGTCCTTAGGAAGGTCTGCTTTGATTCAAAAACTGAAAGAACAGGGAAACTGTGTGAGCGAATATACACTGCGGCGTCAATTGGAAACCTTGGAACACAAGGGGATTTTAGTAAGGCAAATCGGGCGTGGAGGCACTGCCTTAACTCCCAAAGGCAGAGCTGTCTTTGAACAGATGTACCAGTATGCTGAACATATACGTCCGTTTGAAGAAATGTAATTGGAGCCCACTTTTGGATAAATGGGATGAAACATCCAATTTATTTTGATGCAAACAGTAATTTTGACGGTAAGACATAATAATTTCTATTTGGCATAAGCGCATAGTCGATACAAAACATATAGAAAAAGCGGAAATACTGAATTTACATGAATTAATTGAATGCAAGATTTATATAAAATGAATAATTGGAATAAAAACTTCAAAATGTATGAGTTGGCACGGTTTTCGCATGTATAGAGGGTGAAGAAATACGGCGAGTGTTTCGCCGGGTATATGTCGTTTCCTTAAACAAATTAATCTGAGGATGAGAACTATGTACAAGAAACTTTTAAGCATGTTGTTGGTAATTGCAATGACGCTTTCGCTTGTTGCATGTGCGCAACCGGGAAGCGTGGATGAGCAACCGGATGGAAACGATCCCACAACGTCACAAAACAACAGTGATAACACGCAGACTCAAGTGCCGGAAGAAACGAAGAAGCCAGTGGAATATACTACCTATACAGAAGTATATTCCTCTGAACTGGGCACGCTGAATTATTTAAGTACAACAACGACTGCTGTATCCGTGCTTGCCGGTCTTTGCGTTGACAGTCTTGTGGAACATGATCAATATGGCATCATGCGTCCCTGCCTTGCAACGGACTGGGAAGTTTCCGACGACGCTACGGTCTATACTTTCCATTTAAAACAGGGCATCATGTGGTATACTTGGGATGGAGAGGAATATGCAGAGCTAAAGGCAAAAGATTTTGTTGCTTCTGCAGAATGGATCCTCAACGCTGCAAATGCTTCAAAGGTTGCAAACACATGGTATAACAATATCGTAGGCGCAAAGGCATATTTCGATGGAGAAACTACAGACTTTTCCACCGTGGGAATCAAGGCTTTGGATGACTATACGGTGGAATATACATTGCTGCAGCCGGTGCCGTATTTCTTGAAAATGGTGTCCAACAATGTTTGGTACCCTGCACAGGCGGATTTTCTTGCAGAATGTGGGGACAAGTTCGACACCAGCAATGATACGATGCTTTACTGCGGTGCGTACATCCTGAAGACGTTCGAGCCTGAATATCAGCGCGTGCTTGAAATGAATGAAAACTACTGGAACAAGGACATCATTTCGATTCGGGCGATCAAGAAAGAAGCTTCCGCAAATGGTCCTGAGCTGTATTTGCGCGGAGAAACGGATAAAGTATCGCTCGGTACGGATATCATCGAAGAGTGGAAAGCCGATCCTGAACTTTGGAAGCAGGTCCATCGTGCGCAGTATACAAACATGTCCTACTGGCTGGCATTTAACTTTAAACCAACCTATGAAGAAGAATATGCACCGTCCGATTGGCTTGCCGCAGTCAACAACCGCAACTTCCGCAAGGCGCTGTTCTATGCATATGACCGCTATGCCGCAACCATGACGCTGGATGCGTATACCTATCAGGAAAAGGTGCTCAATACCTATACGCGTCCCGGCCTTGTGACGGTGGGAGATACAGATTATCTTGAAATGAGCGGGTTGGACGAATATTTCAAACAGGAAAACCTTTTCAACGTGGACGAAGCGCTTAAGTTCAAGGATGCCGCCATTGCAGAACTTACCGGAAAGGTTACTTTCCCGATCCAAATCACAATGCCGTACAATGTCAGCAACAATGCAACGACAAAGCGCGTTCAGGTTGTTGAGCAACAGATGGAGGGCGTGCTGGGTACGGACTTCATTGATATCATTCTGATCGGATACTCCGGAAGCAGCTTTAATGCAGAAGTGCGCAATCCCGGCAAGTGGTCAATGATTGAGCTTGGCTGGGGTGCAGACTATGCAGATCCGATGAGCGCGTTTGATCCTCTTCTTGTTTCAAGCATCGGCAAGAACTGGGGCAGCATTTACCTCGCAACGGAGTATTACGATCAAGCGCTGGGGTACGGCACATTTGAAAAGATGGCGCTTGAGGCAAATGCTATTACTGTTCCCGTTGCGGGGAATTTGATTCAGATCGTTCTTTTAGGTTTGGGAGAACTTCCGATCATTCCGCGCAAGCTATATCTCAACATGGCAAGGGCGCTGCGTGTTTGCAAAGAGGGTGGGGCGAAAGAGGTCGCCGTTGCGCTGGACAACCTGCCTGCACTGTGTGAGGATGCCGCTTTATTTGAGACGGCTTGCCGCCTTCCGGCATTGGTTAATTATGCCAATATCGGGCGCAAAACGAACCCAAACATTAAGGCGTATGAAGAGGTTTACTTTGTAACAGAACATGCAGGGCTTCAGCCCTATATGCAGGCTGCGATGGACTGCGCGCAGGGCACGGTGCTCGCCCGAATGCTGTGCAATCAGCCTGCAAGTGTCCAAACGCCACACAGCTTGGGAGAAGATGCGGCCAAACTGGGGGCGAAATGCGGTTTCACAACGGAAGTATTGGATCAAGCAGAAATTGAAGCACTTGGAATGGAGAGCTTTCTCGCTGTAGCGCGCGGCGCAAAAAACACACCACCTGTTCTCATTGTCATGCGATATTTGCAAGGTGGTGATGTGCCAATTATTGGCTATGTCGGCAAAGGAATTGTATATGACAGCGGCGGATATAGCTTGAAGAGCAATGCCAATATGAAAAACATGTTTGATGACATGGGGGGCGCTGCGGCTGTAATTGGAGCGATGAGCGCAATTGCGAATCAAAAACTTCCGATCAACGTTGTGGGAGTTATTGCAGCCTGTGAAAACAAGCTTTCCTATGATTCCTATACGCCTGGCGACATCATTGGTTCAATGGCGGGAAAAAGCATTGAGGTAACCAATACCGATGCAGAAGGGAGGCTGACGCTGGCCGATGCGATTACATATGCAATTCGCAAAGAACGGTGCGATATTCTTGTGGACATAGCCACGCTTACCGGAGCGGCAAAGGCGGCAGTGGGAAAATACAGCTCTGCTGTCATAACCAATGACGATGTGCTGTATGCAGCACTGAGGCAGGCCGCTTATTGCTCCAGCGAAAAAGTATGGCGGTTGGATGCGGACGAGGAGATGCGCGTTTGCTTAAACTCCAGCGTAGCGGATATTAAAAATACTTCTGGCGCAACGACGGATGGGGGAGGGTGTATTCTCGCCGGACTGTTTTTGCAGGAATTTACGGAGAAGAAACCTTGGCTTCACATTGATATGGCCGGTGTCAACTTCCGTACAGAACCGCCCGCATTCAGCGCGAGCGGAGCAACAGGCTACGGAGCTGCATTGCTGTTTTACTTGGCGCGCGAATTACAGAAATATTTGAAAGACGCAGGAAGGTGTGATAAAAAATGAAACCATTGATTGGTATTACCAGCCGGTTTATGGCGAAAGATAACAACTTTGCATCCGGGGCAAACTATGTTAATGCTGTGATTGAAGCTGGGGGCATTCCGGTTCAGCTTCCGGTGAATCTGAAAGAGCCCGCAGAAACGCTTGTATCGCTTGTGGATGGAATCATCATTCCCGGCGGCGCGGATGTGGCACCGCTTTCCTATGGGGAACAACCGCATCCGAAGGTGACGCGCACGTTCCGAAAAAATGATATTTACGAATCTGCAACGATTCATGCCGCAATCCAACAGGGGAAACCCATTCTTGCAATCTGCCGCGGCATTCAGATTTTGAATGTCAGCTTAGGAGGAAAGCTGTATCAGGATATTCCTTCCCAAACTGCAAATGAGATATGCCATTATCAGGACTCGGCTGCGCGCGGTGAAATGACGCACAGCATCTCCATAATGCAGGATAGTAATTTGTGCAACATTGTTGGAAAAACAGAGATGTATGTGAACAGCTACCATCATCAGGCTGTTAGGGAGATCGCTGATGGACTCCGGGTTGCAGCGACCGCGCCGGATGGAATTATTGAGGCGGTGGAAAGCGAAGATGGAAGGATCCTGGGCGTGCAGTGGCATCCTGAATCGCTCTGCGCTGTTTGTGAAGAGCATGCAAAGATATTTACAAACTTTATTGAGCGGTGCCGGGCTGATTCGTAGCGGATAAAGCTTCAAAACGGGAAATTGAATACATCGCAAGGAAATAAAACAAGTTGCTGCGGGATCTGTGAACTGTAGCATAGTTTTGAACAGAACGAGGATACTTACGGAACACAAGCGCGAACGGAGGAATCCGCTCGCGCTTGTATCACGTTTACCTTATTTTTTGCGTACAGATGGCAATAGAGAGAGTGGTTCTAATGTAAGGCGATACCTAAATTCTCATAGTAAACTAATGATGTGAAGGTTTAAAGTAAGTATGTGCTAGATTTGTTCATTCTGCCGCATACCAACGGCCATACTGAATACAGGCTTCCATTTCATGTCCACGGTATCAAGGTCCCACTGAAGTACCTCATAACCGAGGGAGCGTACCGTTGTGATGACGGAATCGTTATATTCACCGTAAGGAGCACGGAACACCTTGGTCTTTTCTCCGGTGATCTTCACCATCATCGCTTCAAAATCCTCGATTTCTTTTTGCATTTGTGCGGCGGAAAGCTTGTTCATGTGCGGGTGCGTCGCTGTATGGTTTCCGAGCTCATGGCCTGCATCGTAAATGGCCTTGACCTTCTCCGGATATTTTTCTACCCAGAATCCGCAAAGAAAGAAGGTAGCTTTCACGTTGTAGCTTTTTAGCGTTTCAAGAATGAAGTCTGTTTTGTCATCTTCCCAGGCAGCATCGATGGTCAGGGCGATTTTTTTGTCGTCTCGCTCCACGCTGTAGACGGGCAACTCGCGCTTTTTCCCGGCGAGCACCTCCAGTTCGTATTCCTCCACCACCGCCATGCTGCCCGCTGCGGTGGCATTGCCGTCCGAAACGGCGATGGCGATGATCACGGCTGCAATCACGGCAATAAGAACGATAGCCGCGATCACGAGCGTGCGTTTTGTGATAACGAAGATACGCAAGGCAATCCCCTCCAATTGATGAAATGATGCTTTATCTTATGTGCCGCTTCGTCATTATATTGCTTCACCGGCATGCCGCATGGTAAAATTAAACGAATTGGCGCAGCAAAATGAAAGGCCTTCCTATGGAAGAAATTAAAGGTACTGTAAAAAGCATCATATTTCGCAATGAGGAAAATGGATACACCGTGCTGGAACTGGTGGATGCAACCGGGGACGAAATCACGGCAGTAGGCGCGCTCCCGCTTGCAAGCGTAGGCGAACGGATTGAAATCACGGGCACATGGACGGAACACCCAACCTATGGCCGACAGCTCCGCGCGCAAGGCTGCCGCACGCTTGCGCCTGCTACGCTGAGTGCACTTGTAAATTATCTTGGCAGCGGTCTGATCCGCGGCGTAGGGGAAAGCACGGCACGGGAAATCGTAAACACGTTTGGCACGGATACGCTTGCGGTGCTGGAAAACGAGCCCCAGCGCCTTACGGAGGTTCCGGGAATCGGCCGCCTGCGCGCGGCAAAGATCGCGGAATCCTTTGCGGCGCAGCGCGATATGCGGGATATCATGCTTGCCTTACAGGAATTTGGGGTCACGGTTTCGCAGGCGATGAAGCTTTATAAGGCGTATGGTACCCTTTGTTTGGCAAAGATCCGGGAGAATCCGTACCGGCTTATTGATGATATTGAGGGCATTGGATTCCTTACGGCAGACAAACTTGCGCAAAACGCAGGTGTGGAACGCGATTCCGCCTTTCGGCTGAAAGCCGGGCTGAAATATACGCTGCAGTGGGCGCGGCAGGAAGGACACACCTATCTACCAAGGGACATCCTTCTCCGAATTGCAGCCAGCGAACGCCTGTTGGGCGTGGAACTCTTGCCCACAGAACGGGCTTTGGATGAGCTTATCATTGGAAACGAGGTCGTTTACCAAACGGTGGGGGGCGTGGACAGCGTATTCCTTCCGCGGATGCATTTCCTTGAGAGCGACTGCGCAAGACGCCTCCTGCAAGTGGTGAATACGCCATCGCCGCTCCTGTTCCTGGATCCGGAGAAGCAGGTAACGCTTCTGGAACGTGAGCTTGCGATTTCCCTTGCGCCACAACAGCGTGAGGCGGTCGTTCGTGCGCTCACAAGCGGCGCGCTTGTCATTACCGGCGGCCCGGGCACAGGGAAGACCACAATTCTGCGTTTTATCATCCGCATCATGCAAAATATGGGGCTTTCCTGTGAGCTGTGCGCACCGACGGGCCGTGCAGCAAAACGCATGACGGAGGCGACCGGTGTGTCCGCACGCACTATTCACCGCCTGCTGGAATATGGTTACGGCGGTGAGGGGTTCCTGCGAGATGAAGAGAACCCCATAGAAACTGATTTGATTATTGTAGATGAAATGTCCATGGTGGATGTGCAGTTGATGCATGCGCTGCTGCGCGCGGTTGGCTCAAACACGCGGCTTTTGATGGTGGGAGACGCGGATCAGCTTCCGCCCGTGGGAGCTGGGAATGTGCTTCGGGACATCATCGAAAGCGAAACGGTGCCTGTCATGCGTCTAACGGATATTTTCCGCCAGGCCGAGCGCGGCATGATTGTTGAAAACGCGCACCGCATCAATAACGGACAACCGCCGGAGCTGACCTCCGGCACGGAGGATTTCCTGTTTGAAGAAATTGCCGCGGCAGAGGATGTGGCGCGTCGTGTGGTCGGGCTTTGCATGGGGCGCGTGGGACGGCTGCTGACGCAGGACCCGCGCAAGGATGTGCAGGTGCTCGTGCCGATGAAGAAGGGGCCGCTCGGCGTATACGCGCTCAATGCACGCATTCAAGCGGCGGTCAACCCGCCTTCCCGGCAAAAACGGGAGCGCAGGCAGGGGGATGTCACCTTCCGCGAAGGCGATAAGGTGATGCAGGTCAAAAACAATTATAAGATCGGCTGGAAAAAAGCGCGCTATAACGGCATGGCGGAGGAAGGAATTGGTACGTTCAACGGAGATTTGGGCACCATCATGCGCATAGATCCAGTGGAGCAGGAGGTTGAGGTGCTGTTTGATGACGAGCGTGCGGCGGTTTATGATTTCACCATGCTCGACGAGCTTGTGCTCGCGTATGCCGTTACGGTGCATAAAAGCCAGGGAAGCGAGTTCCCGATTGTTGTAATGCCTCTTGTGGGGGGAGCCCCTTCCCTGATGACGCGCAACCTGCTTTACACTGCGGTAACGCGTGCGCGCGAACAGGTCTATCTTTTGGGACGCAGCCGCTGCATTTATGATATGGCTGCAAACGCGCAGGTAAAGAAACGCTATAGTGCGCTCGGCACATTCCTGCGGGAGCTTGCGCCGTTGATCGGAGTTGCCGGATGAACGGATTGCTTGAGGCGTTCCTTTCGCTGCTGTATCCGGAGAATGTCGCCTGCTGTATATGCGGAGAGGAAGCGTGTGTGAATGAAGAGGGGCTTTGCGCTTCCTGTGCTGCGGGGATCAGGCGCTGCACATTGCCGCCGGCGCTGCGCTTTGCGGACGGCTTCGCAGCGGGGTTGATTTACAGCGAGGAAACTGCAATTGCCGTCCATCGCTTGAAGTATGGCAACGCGCGGTATCTGGCGCCGTTTTTCATTTCATTTTTAGAGCTTCCGGCAGACTGGACCTTTGAGGCGATCATACCCGTTCCGCTGCATAAGCGCCGTCTGCGCAGGCGGGGATACAATCAGAGCGCACTTCTTGCGGAGGCGCTGTCGGAGCGCATAGGGGTTCCGGTGCGTGAGGAGCTGATCCGGCGCACACGCAACACAAAAACGCAAACCTCGCTGAATGCGAGGCGGCGCGCCCGGAATTTGCGCGGCGCGTTTGCGGCGTCCCCCGAGGCCAAGGGAATGCGCTTGCTGCTCATTGATGATGTGCGCACGACCGGCGCGACGCTTTCCGAATGTGCGCGCGCTTTGCGCGAAGCGGGCGCGGCGGCGGTATATGCGTGCGCTGCCTGCGAAAGAGAACGTTCGGATTAGTCATGTTTCGTGAAACGCCTTCATAAGCTGTACAAAGCTTGTTCGGGGGTGTTTTATGTACGCTTATATCGAGGAACGCGTTTTGTCTCTTGCCGAATATATCATAGAGCATGAATCCACGGTGCGGGCCGCCGCGCGGGAATTCGGCATCAGCAAATCCACAGTACATCAGGACATGCAAACGCGCTTGCGGCAGCTCGATCCGATGCTTGCAAAAGAAGTGCGGGCAATTCTGAACAAAAATAAAGAGGAGCGGCACATTCGCGGCGGCATGGCTACATATCGGAAGTATAAAGGCGAGGATCACATATGAAAAAAGCCCGGTTGCTGAACCGGGCCATATTTTTATGTGAACAAAAGGCTGATGACCGGGATGGTAACGATTGAACAAAGCGTTGATACAAACGTGAGCTGTGCCGCATATTGTGCATCCCCGTCGTATTTTTCTGCAAGGATAGAGGTGGAGGCGCCGGCGGGCATTGCAGTCATAATCACAGCGATGTTGACCAAAAGTGCTTCTGTGTGAAGCAGCTTTAAAGCACCGTATACCAAAAGCGGAAACGCAATGAGGCGGACAGCGGTATAATAGAGAATCGACTTTGAAAACAGGGATTTCACATCCGCATCCGCCATAATGGAACCAACTGTAATCATGGAGATGGGCACAGTGGTCTTGCTGATGCTGTAAACCGTGTCGCCAAGAAATTTTGGAAGCTCGACGCGCGTGAGCATCAATACGATGCCGATAAAAATTGAGACGATACATGGATGCGTCGCCAACTTTTTAAACGCATCTTTTTTGTTTACGTTTGTGAAAAGCGAAAGGCCTGCGGTCCACATCGTAAAGCGAATGGGAATTTGGAAGAGCGAAGTATAAAGTACACCGAGGCTGCCATAAAGCGTTTCTGCAATCGGCATGCCAACAAAGCTTGAGTTTGAGCAAATGAGCCCATAGCGGAGAATCGCCTGCTTTTCTTGCGAAAAGCGGTGAAACAGCAGTTTACCGGCAAAAACGGAAACAATTTGTATACAGGCTGCAATCAAAACGGCAAGGATGCAGCTTTTGACAAATTCAGCCGAAATTGTAATTTCCCCCAGAAAGGATTGGATGATGTTGCAGGGGAGCAGCACATTGACAAGGAGGCTCGATACCGCTTTCTCGGATTCGCGATTGAGGATTCTGAGTTTCTTTACAATAAGCCCAACGAGAACCAGCAGGAGCAGCACAAGCTGCTGATTCAAAACCTTTCCGAAAAAAGCCATTCCGATTGACTCCATTTCAAGCCGTTTTACTGCGCGCGGCCTTCAGAACAGGAAGCGCCAATGCGAGCAAAAGAGCAGTGTTCGCCTACCATGAATGCGTTCACAGAACGCGCTTTCAGATACTATACTACGCAGCTGTGCTGCGGTCAAGCCCAGGCAAAGGATCCGGCTTGCACAGAAAAACCAAGAAATTAGGCGTTGACAAAGCGCGGGCTATGCGTTACTATAATCGTGTTTTATTGCTGTAACAAAGGAGTTTCCAAATGGATTCCGTGTTTGCGACCATGATGATGCCCATGAGCTGCATGTCCATGATGTGCGGCTCTCAGTGCGTTGCCCAAAGCGGGTTGGTGTGGCTGCAAATGTAACGGAGCGTTTCCGTAGATTACATTGGGCGGTGAGCACAGCTCGCCGCCCTTTTTATTATGCTTTATCCGAGGTGTTTATGGATCAAAAGGAAATCATTCGTATTGAAGGCCTGACAAAGCGTTTTTCCGGCAAAAACGGGGACGTCGTCGCGCTTGAAGGCATCGACCTTTCAATCAACCAAGGAGAGATTTTCGGCATCATCGGGCTTTCCGGCGCGGGTAAAAGCACGCTCGTACGCTGCATGAACCTGCTGGAGCGACCAACGGAAGGGCGCGTTTTCGTGGATGGGCAGGAGCTTTCCGCCTTAACGGAAAAGCAGCTCAGGCAGGCTAGGCGCGGCATTGGGATGATCTTTCAACAGTTCAATCTGCTGATGCAGAGCACGGCGATTGAAAACATCTGCTTCCCCTTGCTGCTTTCCGGCGTAAACAGGCGTGAGGCAGAAAAGCGTGCGCTGGAGCTGCTGGAGATTGTCGGCCTTTCCGACAGGCGCAACGCCTATCCGGCCCAGCTTTCCGGCGGACAGAAGCAGCGTATCGCCATCGCGCGCGCGCTTGCGAACGAGCCGAAGGTGCTCCTGTGCGACGAGGCGACAAGCGCGCTTGACCCAACAACGACACGGTCCATCCTTTTGTTGCTCAAAGAGATCAACGAGCGTCTCGGAATCACCATCGTCGTCATCACACACGAGATGCGCGTTGTGGAAGAAATCTGTTCCCGTGTGGCCATCCTTGACGCAAGCCATGTGGCTGAGATGGGAAAGGTGGAAGAAATCTTCCGCCGCCCGAAGACCGCGGCGGCACGCCGGCTGTTGTTCCCCGGCAGGGAGCAGCGCGCGGAGGCTCCGGCGTTCGGGGCAAAAAATCAGCGGATGCTGCGCATTGTGTTTGATGGCATGACGCCGTTTGAGCCCGTTATTGCCAACATGGTGCTTGCCTGCGGCGCACCCGTAAACATCCTGTTTGCGAACACGCGCGCCATTGAAGGAAAGACCGTCGGGCAGATGATTGTGCAGCTGCCGGAGGCGGAAGACGCGGTTTCCCGCATTGAAGCGTATCTCAACGCACAAAACGTGCATTACGAGGAGGTGACGGATGATGTTCTCTAAGGAGATGCTGAACCTGTTCCTGGAGGGAACGCTGGAAACATTTTATATGGTGGTCATGTCCACGCTGCTTGCTTATCTCATCGGGCTGCCGCTCGGCGTGCTGCTGGTGGTGAGTGGGGAAGACGGCATCCGGCCCATGCCGGTGCTCAACCGCACGCTTGGCGTTGTAATTAACCTCTTGCGCAGCGCGCCGTTCCTCATTCTGCTCGTTGCGCTTACGCCGGTAACGCGTGCGATTCTCGGCACCTCGCTGGGCTCCACGGCAACCATCGTTCCCCTTGTGATCGGCTCGGCGCCCTTTATTGCACGGATGGTGGAATCTTCTATTAAAGAGGTGGATGGCGGGGTGATCGAAGCCGCACAATCCATGGGCGCATCTCCAATGCAAATTGTGCTGCGCGTGATGCTTCCGGAGGCAAAGCCATCCCTTACGGTCGGCGCGGCCATTGCCGTCACAACGATCCTCGGCTATTCTGCAATGGCCGGTTTCGTGGGCGGCGGCGGCCTCGGCACGATTGCAGTCAACTATGGCGTCCACCGCTATCAGACGGACGTAATGCTTGTGACCCTTGCTCTGCTCGTTGCGATTGTGCAGGTGTTTCAGGAGGTCGGCATGCATATTGCGGCTCGGATTGATAAGCGGAGAAGATAAAGCATTTTATATTATTGCAGGAGGAATACAACATGAAAAAGGTACTTGCACTCACCCTTGCAGCGCTTGCTGCACTCGCCCTTTTTGCGGGCTGCTCCAAGTCCAAGACAGACCCCGGCACAATCGTAGTCGGCGCTTCCGTGACTCCGCATGCGGAGATCCTTGAGCAGGTTCGTGGGCTTCTGAAGGAAAAGGGCTTCGAACTTAAAATCGTTGAGTTCACGGACTATGTGATTCCGAACACGGCTCTGGAAGACGGCGACCTTGATGCCAACTTCTTCCAGCACAAGCCTTACATGGATAACTTCAACGAAGAAAACGGAACGCATCTGGTTTCCGTTGCGGCGGTGCACTATGAGCCCTTTGGCATCTATCCGGGCAAGACCGCATCCATTGAGGAGCTGGAAGACGGCGCAAAAATCGCAATCCCGAACGATGGTACGAACGAAGCACGCGCGCTCCTGCTGCTGGAAGCGCAGGGCCTCATCAAGCTCAAGGAGGGTGCGGGCATGACCGCAACGAAGATCGACATTGCAGAAAATCCCAAGAACCTTGAGATCCTCGAAATTGAAGCGGCGCAGCTGACCCGTTCCCTCAGCGATGTGGACCTTGCCGTCATCAACGGCAACTATGCCATCCAAGGCGGCCTTTCCGTTGGGAAAGACGCGATTGCCGCGGAGGATAAGGATTCCCTTGCTGCTGAAACCTATGCCAACATCGTTGCGGTAAAGGAAGGCAATGAGGACACGGAAAAGACAAAAGCACTCATTGAAGCGCTTCAAAGCGACGTTGTGCGCGACTATATAGAAGCCACTTACGACGGCGCGGTGATTCCAAAGTTCTAACAAAAAAAGCGGAAAGGCCGCCTTGCGCTGTGCAGAGCGGCCTTTTATAATGAAGAAAAACAGCAAGGGGGCAGGCATGGGCTCAGAACAATTCATTCGGACGGCGCTTCTGCTGGGAGAAGATGGCGTGAAACGCCTCCGCTGTGCATCAGTGGCGGTGTTCGGCGTGGGCGGCGTTGGCTCTTTTGCAGCGGAAGCGCTTGCCCGGGCAGGCATTGGGCGGCTTCTGTTGGTCGACCCGGATGCTGTTGCGGAAAGCAACATCAACCGGCAGCTGATTGCGCTGCATTCCACGATCGGAATGAACAAAGCGGAGGTCATGCGCGCGCGCATTCTGGACATCAACCCGGAAGCGGACGTAACTGCGATGCCTTTGTTTTACGATGCTTCCACAGCGGAGCAAATTGATCTTTCAAGTTATGACTTCGTTGTGGATGCAATTGACACGGTCTCGTCAAAGCTGCTCCTGATTGAGCGCGCAGCGGCGGAACGCATTCCCATCATCAGCAGCATGGGAGCCGGCAATAAGCTTGATCCTACCGCGTTCGAGGTTGCCGACATTTATCAAACCTCGGTTTGCCCGCTTGCACGCGTTATGCGGCGGGAACTGAAAAAACGGGGGATTCCGGCGCTCCGGGTGGTGTACTCCCGGGAAGAAGCGAAAACTCCGCAAAATCCGGCTGTTGAACCTGCCCCGGGCAAGCGGCAAACGCCGGGAAGCGTTTCCTTTGTGCCCTCCGCAGCGGGGCTGATCCTTGCGGGCGAGGTCGTGCGCATACTCACAAAAGCAGAATAACAAAACGCCCTTCCGGCAATCCTAGGATAAAAGCGTGCGCATGGCGCGCAAGTCCTGGAGGTGCTCGAATGGCGTTGAACAAAGTCGATATCTGCGGCATGGATACATCCAAGCTCCCTATGATGACGCATAAGCGCAGCAGGGAGCTTCTTGTACGCATCAAGGAGGGGGACACCGGCGCGCGGGAAGAATTCATACAGGGCAATTTGCGCCTTGTGCTCAGCGTAATTCAGCGGTTTTCCGGCCGGGGCGAACAGATGGACGATCTGTTTCAGGTTGGGTGTATCGGCCTGATTAAAGCGATTGACAACTTCAACCTTGCGCTTGACGTGCGCTTTTCAACCTATGCCGTTCCGATGATTATCGGCGAGCTCCGGCGGTACCTTCGGGATAATACTGCCATGCGCGTAAGCCGTTCCCTGCGCGATACGGCGTACAAAGCGCTGCAGATGCGCAATAAACTCATGGAGGAGAATGCGCGCGAGCCCAGTATCGGCGAGATTGCAAAGGCGCTTGAAATGAAGGAAGAGGACGTGGTGTTTGCGCTTGATGCGATTCAGGATCCCATTTCCCTGTTTGAGCCGATCTATCACGATGACGGCGATGCGATCTACGTCATGGATCAAGTGCGTGACGAACGCAGTTCGGATGATCTTTGGCTGGATGGGATTGCCATTGAGGGTGGCTTGGATAAGCTTGGCGAGCGTGAACGGCGCATTATCGAATTGCGTTTTTTCCATGGCAGGACGCAGATGGAAGTTGCCTCCGAGATCGGGATCAGCCAGGCGCAGGTTTCCCGCCTTGAAAAAAGCGCGCTTAAGCACATGCGCAAATATGTCTGACCTGAGATAAAACAAGCATACTTTTTCCGCGCCGCCCCGCATATGATTTATCCGTATGGGGGCGGTTTGCTATGTCCAACAAAAAACGTAAAATCAGGCTGGGACGCCGTGTGGCCGAAGCTTTGGATCTTCCGGCCGAAGCGGTTTCCGGCATGCCGAAGCTGACGCTGCAGGGAAGGGAGGCTATGTTGGTTGAAAACCACAAAGGCCTCTTTGAATGCGGTGAAAACATTGTGCGGCTGCACACGGCTTGCGGTATCCTCCGAATCACGGGAGAGGGGCTTACGCTTCTTGAACTTTCGGCCGAGCGTTTGTATGTTGCGGGAAAGTTGTGCGGCGCAGAATACGAGCCGTAAATGAAGGGATGGATAAAAATAAGAAAAGTTTGTGAATTCTTGTTTGGGAGCTGTTGATGTTGACAGGCATATGGAATTCTGTTGCCGGATATGTTATCATTGAAATCAAAGGTAAGGGGCTGGAACGGTTCCTGAACCTTGCTGTGCACAGCGGGATTGAGATCTGGCGTGTGCGGCGCACGGGGGTTGCCACCGTTACGGCACGTGTGAGCGTGGAGGGATTTTATGCATTGCGGACGCTCGTGCGCGGTCAAAATGTGCATGTACGCATTTTGGAAAAGCGCGGATTCATTATGCGTCTTTCCAGGCTGCGTTTCCGCAAAGTGCTGCTCTATGGATGGGCAATCGTGCTGGCGCTTCTCGTAGCGGCATCCAGGCGCATCTGGTTTATCGAGGTAGAAGGCTGCGATACGGTACGGGAGGCGGAGGTACTCGCTGCGCTTGATACTATGGAAGTTCGCATTGGCTCACGGCGCAACGCTGTGCCCACATCCCAACTGGGCGGTGAACTCATGGCGTCCGATCCGCGCATTGCATGGGCGGGCGCACGGCTGGACGGCGTAACGCTGCGCGTCTCATTGCAGGAGGCGGAAGCAATTCCGCAGCTCCCATCCGGCGGGCAAAAAACGCCCGTGAGCATTTATGCCGCAAAGGATGGCGTAATTACAAGCATTACAGTCTACGATGGCAAGGCAAAGGTGCACGTGGGGGACGCAGTGCTTGCCGGTCAGGAGCTCATTACAGGCGTGCTGCGCAGCGATGAAACGCACACGCTTCTCACACAGGCTCGTGGGGAAGTGATGGCAACGGTGCTTTATCGATTTCAGGCTACTGTTGGCCCCACGATCACAAAGCCGGTTGAGACCGGGGAAACGCGAATTTGTGCGCGCATCGGCCTGTTTGGATGGGAATTCCTCTCAAACGGATTTGCAGCGGAGGATGCATGGGAGAACGCGCGGGAGGAGCCGACGGCCAAATATGCGCTTACCAACTGCTTTTTGCCGTTTACGGCGGAGCGCATACGGCTTTATGAGCTTGCTGAACGGGAAGCTTCGGCCACGCAGGATGAACTCGCACAGGCTGCTTTGCGCAAGGCGGAGCGGGTCATGTCGGAAACACTGCCGGAGAACGCGCGTATCCTTTCAAAGGAGAGCGAGACGGTTTGGCTGGAGGATGGCGCTTTGCAGGCTTCGATCCTCGTTACAACCGAAGAAAACATTGGGGAAATAAAGGAAATCAAGGAACCGCATGGAGAACAGGACTGATTTACGGCAACCGGAAGAGAACGGGACTTCCGCGGAAAAACGGCAGATGGCGGGCGGCCAAACCGCAGTGCGGGTTGTGCCGGTGGAATCAATGGATGAAATGATCCGCCTTTTTGGCGTGTTCGATGAAAACTTGAAAATCATCGAGGATGAAACAGGCGCACATATCCGTACGGAAGGGGATTGCATCCGCATTGAAGGGGAAGATGGGAGCGCAGAACTTGCGGCTGTGGTTACGGACAAGCTGCTTATGACGCTGCGCCGCGGCGAGGCGATTGACCGCAGCCGCATACGATATGCCATCGACCTTGCAAAGGAAGGCAATGCAGAACTCATCACGGAACTTCTTGATGATGTCGTTGCCTTTACCAACAAGGGCAGGCGCATTAAATGCAAAACGCTTGGTCAGAAAAAATATGTTTCGGCGCTGAAACGGCATACCGTAGTCTTTGGCGTTGGCCCTGCCGGAACGGGAAAAACCTATCTTGCTGTAGCGATGGCTGTGCTTGCTTATAAAAACAAGGAAGTTGAAAAAATCATTCTGACGCGCCCGGCCGTTGAGGCTGGGGAAAAGCTGGGCTTCCTGCCGGGCGATCTGCAAAACAAGGTGGATCCTTATCTCCGGCCGCTCTATGATGCGCTATACGACTTTTTGGGTGCAGAGAGCTTCAAAAACCTGAGTGAACGCGGTGTGATCGAAGTCGCTCCGCTCGCATATATGCGCGGCCGCACGCTTAGCGATGCATATATCATTCTGGATGAGGCGCAGAACTGCACCGTTGAGCAAATGAAAATGTTCCTTACACGCTTTGGAGAAGGCTCCCGCGTAGTTGTAACAGGCGATATAACGCAGATCGACCTTCCGCATGAACGCAAGAGCGGTCTGGTACATGCGCTTGATGTGCTCAAGGGTGTGGAAGGAATCGCGCAGATTTACTTGACGCATAAGGATGTTGTGCGGCACGAAATGGTGCAGCGCATCATCAGCGCGTATGACAGGGCATACCGGAAAGACGGCAGCATTGGGAGGTAGCGGCATGGCAAAGCGCGAAGGAAAACGGGCGATAACAAAAAAGAATATAAGGATTATTTCGCTCCTGCTTCTCGCTGTAGCGTTTGTCATCACGTATTTTTCCGTGCTTACTGCAGCGACGCCAAAGCATTACGATGTAAAAGTAGGAGAAACTTCCGCATATACGATCTATGCGACGCATAGCGTAACGGATGAGAGCGCAACCGAGGCCTTGCGGGATGCAGCGCGCGCTGCGGCGCAGACGGCATACCGCATTGATACAGAGCGCATTCAGGCGTGTATGGATGGTGCGGCTGCCTTTTTTGCCGAACTTGCGGCCCTGCGTGCGGAGGCAGATGGATTGCGGCCTGCGGATGTGGAGCAGGCAATGACGGCAGAAGACTGGGCGGCATTGCTCAGCGCGGAACAGAAAGCATCCTTCTGTGCCGGAACGCAGCCGAATTTGGAAGAAGCACAGCTTTGCACAGTACTTGCCGCAGGGGCGTCCGAAATCCAGCTGATGAAGGACCTCGTGCTCCCAAAGCTCGAAACATCTCTGGGCGCAGGACTTTCTGCGGAAGGGCTTTCTGCAGTGAAGGCTACCTGCGTGCGGGAAGTCAATGCAACCACAAGCCTTACTGCGGGCCTGAAAGATGTGGCCGCGCTGGCGATCAATACCTATATGGAACCAACGCTCGTGGTGGACGAAGAGGCGACGAAGCAGGCGCAGGAAGAAGCTGCTGCTGCGGTTGCCCCTGTGACGATCAAGAAAGGCGAAACCATCGTAGAACGCGGCATGGAACTGACGGCGGCGCAATACGCTATTTTGAGCGACCTTTCCCTTGTGCGTGCAGAACAAAGCAACCAGCCGCTTGTGTTTGGAACGCTGCTGATCCTGCTTGCCGCCTTTACCCTGTTTGCGATTTACCTTTATTTTTACCGCACCGAGGTGTTTCATGATACCAAACGCATGATTATCCTTACGGTGCTCACGGTGCTCACGATGCTCATTGCGCTTCTGTGCAGCACATTGGATACCCGCATGACCCCTGTGCTCATCGCTGTGATGCTCACAGCGTTGTTGGTATGCCAGAGGACGGCGCTCGCACTTTCCGGATTGTTTTCCATCGCGCTTGGTTTGATGGCAAGCGGTACCGGCACGGCTCTGCTTGGGATGGATTCATTTATGGCCGTTGCGGCTACGCTTGCGGCAGGAGCAGCTTCCGTGTTTGCGCTGCGCAGGACGCAAAGCCGGGCTGCGCTGATTGCGGCAGGGGCGATCGGCGGGGCCGCAGCATCGCTTGTTGTAACGGCTGTTATGCTCATGGCAAAGGAGGCGTTCCTGTCCATCCTTGTGGGGATTGGCTGGACGATGGGGAGCTCCATGCTTTCAACCTTGCTTGTGGTTGGATCACTCTCAATTTGGGAAACCGTGTTTGATGTTGCAACCCCCGCGCGCCTGAGTGAGCTGAGCAATACAAACCATCCGCTGCTCAAGCAGCTCATGGTGGAAGCGCCGGGGACATACCAGCATTCTGTTATGGTGGCAGCGCTTGCGGAGGCAGCAGCTGAGCGCGTGGGAGCAGATCCTCTGCTGGCACGTGTGGGCGCGTTGTTTCACGATGTGGGAAAGCTGCGCCGCCCGCTGTATTTTAAAGAGAACCAGAAAAATGGGGAGAATATCCACGATAAGCTTCCTCCGCTGGAAAGCGCACAAACGATCATAGCGCATCAAAAGGATGGCGTAACGCTGCTCATGCGTTATAAAATGCCTTCCGCAGTCATTCGGATTGCCGCGGAGCATCATGGGAATTCGCTTATGACGTATTTCTTTTATAAAGCAAAGCAGGCGGAGGGCGACAAGGTTCAAATGAAGAGCTTCCGCTATTCCGGAAACCGGCCCTCAACCAAGGAGAGCGCTATCGTGATGCTGGCGGATTCCTGCGAGGCTGCAGTGCGCTCGTTGGGGGATACAAGCCGTGACAAAGCCGAAGAGATGGTGCACAAGGTTATTTACGGCAAGATGACGGACAGCGATAACATGATGACCAATGCGCCGCTGACCCTTGCCGAGTTCACCGAGATCGAAAAGAGCTTCTTGAAAACGTTTGGCGGCATCATGCATGACCGTATTGAGTATCCTGACCTTACCGAGGTGAACAAATGATCGAAATTCTGACCGACCTGCCTGAAACGCCGGAGATGCTGGAACGTGTGCTGACCGCGGCGGCGGAGGCTGCACTTGCATACGAGGGCGCGGCGGGCGACATAACTATTTCTGTGGTGGATGATGAAGAAATTCACCGGATGAACCGCGAATACCGCGGGGTAGACAGGCCGACGGATGTGCTGAGTTTCCCGGCGGCGGAAGGGGATGCATTTCCAGCCATCCCGGATGCATTTCTGGGGGATATCGCCATTTCGCTTCCGCGCGCTGAGATGCAGGCTGAAGAATACGGGCATTCTCTCCTGCGCGAACTTACGTTCCTTACCGTGCATGGCACGCTGCACCTTTTGGGATATGACCATATGATGGACGAAGACCGCGCGCGGATGTTTGCGCGGCAGGATGAAATCTTAGAGAAGATGAGGATTACAAGATGAGGAACATCCATGATTTTGAAGTAAAAAACATGCTGCGCATGGCCAACGAAGCGCGGGACAGAGCGTATGCGCCCTATTCCAACTTCCGCGTGGGCGCATGCCTGAAAGGGGCAACAGGCGCTTATTACCTTGGATGCAACATTGAAAACGCAGCATATTCTCCATCGAACTGTGCGGAACGAACCGCTATGTTTAAAGCCGTATATGAAGGCGAGCGCCAGTTTGATGCCCTTGCAATCGTTTGGGATGGAGAAAACCCCGCCGTACCCTGCGGCGTTTGCCGCCAGGTGCTTGCGGAATTCTGTGATCCGGAAATGCCCGTGATCTGTGCGAACCGCAAAGGGGAGTACAAGCTGGTCGCCATGGGGGACTTGCTGCCGGATGCATTTCTGCCGAGGGATCTTGGAAAATGAGCGCAGCGTTTCGTTCCGGTTTTGTATCCATCATCGGTTCGCCAAATGTGGGAAAAAGCACGTTGATGAACCGCTTTGTCGGGCAGAAGGTTTCCATCGTATCCGCGCGCGCGCAGACAACGCGCAACCGTGTGATGGGCGTGCTGACAAAGCCCGAGTACCAAATCGTGTTTCTGGATACACCCGGCGTTACCACTCCGAAGAACAGACTGGGTGAGTATATGCTAAAAATTGCATATGATTCACTCAATGAGGTGGAAGCCGTGCTGTTCCTGACGGATGCGGAAAAAGGGATCCGCGAAAAAGACGAAGCGCTGCTGCAAAAACTTGCGTCTGCTAAAGCGCCCGTGATTGCTGTAATCAACAAAATTGATGCGGCAAAACCGGGAATCGTTGCGGAGATGCGGAAAAAGCTTGCGGCACTTTCCTACATCGGCCAAGTGGCTGAAATATCTGCCGAAACGGGCGAAGGCGTAGATTCCCTGGAAGCATTGCTGCGCGCGCATTTGGAAGAAGGCCCGAAGTACTTCCCGGACGACATGGTGACCGACCAGCCGGAACGCGTCATCTGCGCGGAGCTGATCCGCGAAAAGGCATTGATGCTTCTGAAAGAGGAAGTGCCTCACGGCATTGGGGTTGGGGTAGATAAAATGCTCCTGCGGGAGGATAAGCCAATCTGCGATGTATGGGCGACGATCTATTGCGAGCGGGAAGGGCATAAGGGCATCATCATCGGAAAAGGCGGTGCAATGCTGAAAAAGATCGGGGCCGAAGCGCGGCATGACATGGAATGGATGCTCGGTACCCGCGTGAATTTGCAGCTTTGGGTTAAGGTGAAGGATGACTGGCGCAACAGTCTTTCCACTATGCGCGAACTGGGGTATGAGTAAAACAGAGGCATGAATGAGGGGAGAACAAAGTTCGCCCATTTGTGCAAAACCGAACGGAAAGGGAGGAAGCAGGGTGCGTGCGGTTGATTTGATCCTCAAGAAGAAAAGCGGCGAGGCAATGACACAGCCGGAGATCGCCTGGCTTGTGGACGGATTTGTGAAAGGCGCCGTGCCGGAGTATCAGATGGCGGCCTGGATGATGGCCGTCTGTTTTCAGGGCATGAATCAGGCGGAGACGGCCGCTCTGACCGATGCGATGATCCGTTCCGGCGATACGGTGGATCTGTCCGCCTTGCCGGGCGTAAAGGTCGATAAACACTCAACGGGCGGCGTTGGGGATACGACGACGCTCGTGGTCGCGCCGCTTGTTGCCGCTTGCGGCGGCACCGTGGCTAAAATGTCCGGACGCGGACTTGGCCATACCGGCGGTACGCTTGACAAGCTTGAATCCATACCCGGCGTCAACATAGAAATTCCGATCCGGCGCTTTTTTGAGATCGTACATAAGACCGGCCTTTGCGTGATGGGACAAACGGAAACCCTTGTCCCCGCCGACAAGCGCATGTATGCGCTTCGGGATGTGACGGGCACTGTGAGTAGCATCCCGCTTATCGCTTCAAGCGTCATGAGCAAGAAAATTGCGGCGGGCGCAGATGCGATCGTGCTGGATGTGAAGGTGGGCACAGGCGCGTTCATGCAGACGATTGAGGAGGCGCGAACGCTTGCACGCGCTATGGTGGATATCGGGACGCACATGGGGCGGCGTACCGTCGCCATCATAACGGATATGAACCAGCCGCTCGGGATGGCAGTAGGCAATGGCCTGGAGGTACGCGAGGCGATCGAGCTGCTTTCCGGGAAAATCCCGGAAAGCGATCCTTTGTATGAAGTGTCCATGCTGCTGGCTGCCCATATGCTTTTGCTTGCCGGTCTTGCGGCTGATGAGGCGGAAGCGCGCGAAAAACTGCGCCGGGCGCTTCAAAGCGGGGCGGGGCTGGAGAAGCTTTCCATGATGCTTCTGGCGCTTGGCGGAGATGTGGCGTGCATCCATGCGCCGGATATGCTTTGCGCCGTGCGGGAAAAGCTTCCTGTCACGCTCGGGCGCGCGGGCTATGTTTCGGCCATGCGGGTGGAACGCATCGGCGTTGCGGCACAGCTTTTGGGCGCCGGCCGCGCTACCAAGGCGGATCGGATCGACCCTGCCGTTGGGCTTGTGATGCACAAGCGGCACGGAATGCACGTTGCGGCGGATGAACCCATTGCTACGCTGTATGTGAATGATCCGTCGCATGTTGCAGAAGCGGCGGAGCTTGTGCGCCGGTCCATTACGCTTTCAGAGCAGGCGCCTGCACATGCGCCGATGGTATATGATGTGATCGCCTGAAGCGCAAAAATTCATGGATTATTGATTGGAATTGCCGCGCAGAGGGTGGTATCCTGAGGGCACAGAAAAGGAGAAACGAACGGTTGAAAAAGCTGATTGCAATCGACGGAAACAATATTCTTTACAGGGCGTATTTTGCCCTCCCTTCCATGATGACGAAATCCGGAGTGCCGACGGGAGCCATCTATGGGTTCCTTTCTACACTGTTTAAGCTTGTGCAGGAAAAGCCAGATTATCTGCTCGTTGCATTCGATATGCATGGGCCGACATTCCGCCATGCGCAATATGACGCTTACAAGGCAGGGCGAGCAGCAACGCCGGACGACCTGCGCGCACAGGTTCCGCTGATGAAAAAACTGCTGGGCGAAATGGGGATTGCCGTATGCGAGTGCCCCCGCTTTGAAGCGGACGATATTTTAGGAACATTCGCGCGCATCGCAAACGAGGGCGGCGTGGACGCGCTGCTTGTCACGGGCGACCGGGATGCGCTGCAGCTCATCGGCCCCAATACCCATGTGCTCATGCCGAAAAAAACAAACGAAACGGTGGAGTACGACGAAGCCCTCCTCATGGAACAATACGGCCTTACGCCAGCGCGCATGCCGGACTTGAAGGGCTTGATGGGGGATAGCTCGGATAACCTGCCGGGGATTCCCGGTGTGGGGGAAAAGACGGCACGCAAGCTGCTCGATAAATATGGGACGCTTGAGAACGTGCTCGCCCATGCCGGTGAGGAAAAAGGGGCCTTGCAAAAGAAACTTCTGGACGGCGCGGAAAGCGCACGTATGAGCTATCGCATGGGGATCATCGATACGCATGCGCCGGTGCAGTTTGGCCTTGAAGAATGTGCGTTTGAACCCGCGCGCATGGCGGGGGGCGCGCCGATGATGCAGGAACTTGAACTCCGCAGCTTGCTTTCGCGCCTGCCCAAAGGAGAAGATGTCGCACCGGGGGCGCCTCTGGAAGGAAACAAAATAACGCATATCCGCGTGGATGACGCCGGAAAACTGGCAGCGCTTGCGCAGTCGCTCTCCGGAGCGCGTCGCCTTGCGCTCCATATCGAAGATACCCTGTCGCTTTCTACCGACGGTGCAACGCAATATGATGTTGTGCTTGGCGCAACGCTCCTTGATGCAGGGCTTGACGAAAATCAGGTATATACAGCGCTTCGGGGTGCACTGGAAAACGAGGCGATTGAGAAGCTTGTGTTCGATGCGAAGCGTTTTCGGCATATCCTTGCACGTTTTGGAGTTAAGCTCGCCGGCGTAACGTTTGACGCCATGCTTACGGACTATCTTCTCCATGCCATTCATCCCGCCGATACGCTGAAAACGCTTGCGACGGAGCGGCTCGGCTTTTCGGAAAGCGGAGCCGCGGCGTTGCTGCGCCTTGCTGATTCCATGCTGCCGGAGCTTGCGGAAAAGGGACTCACATGGCTGTACAAGGAGGTGGAACTCCCGCTGGAGCATGTGCTGTTTGATATGGAACGCATTGGGTTTGCGCTCGATGCGGACGTTCTCAAGGAAATGAGCGCTGCATTCAAGGCGCGCATCGATGCAATCGCGGAGCAAAGCTTCAGCCTTGCGGGGGAACGCTTCAATATCCTTTCCACGAAGCAGATCGGTACGATCTTGTTCGATAAGCTCCAGCTCCCGCCCTGGAAAAAAACGAAGTCCGGGTACTCCACGGATGCGGAAACGCTTGAAACGCTTGCCGATAAGCACGAAATTGTGCCGCTTATCATTGAATACCGCACGCTTTCAAAGCTTTGCAGCACATTCCTTGACGGCCTCGTTGCCGTCATCCGGCCGGAGAGCGGACGCGTGCACACGCGCTTTAACCAGAACGTGACGGCGACCGGGCGCATTTCAAGCACGGAGCCAAACCTGCAAAACATCCCCGTGCGCACGGAGCTTGGGCGTGAGATCCGAAAGGCGTTCGTTGCAAGCAAGGGAAACCTGCTTGTGGATGCAGACTATTCGCAGATTGAGCTGCGCCTGCTTGCGCACATGAGCGGGGATGAGGGCATGATCCGTGCTTTTTGCGAGGGTGATGACATCCACCGCCGCACGGCGTCCGAGGTGTTCGGCGTGCCGTTTGAGGCTGTTACGGGTATGCAGCGCAGCGCAGCGAAGGCCGTGAATTTCGGTATCGTATATGGCATCAGCGATTTCGGGCTTGCGCGCAATCTCGGCATCACACGCAAGGAAGCCGCCCGCTACATCGACCTGTACCTAACCCGCTATCCGGGCATTCGGCGCTATATGCTCGAAAGCGTTGAAGCCGGCAAACGGGATGGTTATGTAAAAACACTGATGGGAAGGCGGCGCGAACTTCCGGAGCTGCAGTCCTCCAACTACAACACGCGATCCTTTGGCGAACGCGTGGCGATGAACATGCCCATTCAGGGAACAGCGGCAGATATAATCAAACTTGCAATGGTGCGCGTACATCAGCGTCTCACGCGCGAAGGCCTTCGCGCAAAATTGATCCTGCAGATTCACGATGAGCTTATTATTGACGCGCCGAAGGACGAGGCGGAACACGTAGCGGCGCTGCTTACCGAGTGCATGCAGAACGTAATCCAACTGTCGGTGCCGCTGCGCGCGGATGTGAAAATCGGCAGAAGCTGGTTTGAAACAAAGTGAAGGGAAACTGGAGATGCTCATTGGCTTAACCGGCTCCATTGCCGCAGGAAAATCTACCGTATCGGGCCGGCTCGCCCGCCTTGGCGCACATGTGATGGATGCGGATGTCGTTGCGCGGGAGGTTGTAGAGCCCGGAACGCGTGGGCTTGCCATGCTTAAACAAGCGTTTGGCTCAGACATCCTTACCGAAAGCGGGACGCTTGACCGGCGCGCGCTCGCCGCACGCGTGTTTGGCAATGCAGAGATGCTCAGGACGCTCAACTCAATCACACACCCGCTTGTGGTGGAGCGCATGGCGGAGCGCTCTGCACAATGGCTTTCGGGTCATCCGAAGGACATTGTCATCTGGGATATGGCGCTGCTCATCGAATGCGGCGCATGGAAACGGATGAATTCGATTTGGTTGGTTACGGCGGAGGACGAAACGCGCATGAAACGCATTATGGCGCGGGATGGTTGCTCGCGGGAGCACGCGCTCGCCCGGATGAACGCACAGATGCCGCAGGATGAAAAGCTGAATTATGCCACCACAGTGCTGAAAAACGACGGGGACGCGGCGGCTCTCTTTCGGCAGGTGGACGATTGCTATGCGGCGGCCTGCAGAGCGGCGGAGGCTGCGGTATGACGGGGGCTCCGGGCAAGGCTTCCGACAAGAAGCGAGGCACCGGAGCTGCACGGGGCGCGGCGGCAAAGAAAAAGAGAAAGCGGAGTGCGCGCGTCCGGGCCTTCCGTATCGCCGGCATTGCGTTGCTTTCTGTGGCACTGCTTTCTGTGGGGGCATATTTCCTGAACATCCGGATGGAAAAGAACACTTACCGGCTTGCATATGCGGAAGCAATCCTGCGTGAGAGCGAAGCGTTTGGGCTTGATCCATACCTTGTTGCAGCCGTAATCCATTGTGAAAGCCGCGGACAGGCCGAAGCCTGCTCCCCCAAGGGGGCGCGCGGTCTGATGCAGATTATGCCCGCAACGGGGGAATGGATTTCTGAAAAGCTCGCGCTTGCCTCGTTTACGGAGGATGCTTTGTACGAGGCGGATGTAAATATTCGGTTTGGGTGTTGGTATCTTTCCTATCTGCTCGAAAAGTATGATGGGGAAAAGGATCTTGCACTTGCGGCTTACAATGCCGGGCCGGGGAACGTAAAAAAATGGCTGGAGAATCCGGCATACTCGGAAAACGGACGCTTGACTGCAATCCCGTTTTCAGAAACGGAAGCTTATGTAAGGCGTGTGAATGCGGCTTCTGAGAAATACAGAGAGCTTTATGAAGAAGAACTTGCTCAATAAAACAATAGCTTTTGGCCTTGCGGTGCTTTTCACGGCGATTGCCTGTGCGTGCGGCGTGCCTGTGGACGAGCCTGCGCAAAGCACAGCTTCTCTTGTGCTGCCGACGGCCACGCCCGCACCTCGACCGGTTTCGGGCGGAGAGGTGCGCATGCCGATGCCTGTGAATGCGGATGTAAGCGATCCGCTTGCCGTAACGTCGGAGGAGCTGCTTGCGCTGTTTTCACTGATCTATGAAAGCGTGTTGGGAATCGATGACTCTGGGAAAATCATTCCTGGCCTCGCCGAAAACTGGTCGTGTGATGAGACGGGGCGTGTGTGGACATTTCGGCTGCGCGCAGCGGCAAGGTGGCACGATACGGGCGCTTCCATAACGTCAGCAGACGTTGTCAGCACCTATCAGAGGATCGTGTCGCTTGGCGCGAATACGCATTATTCTTATGTTACCACCCGTGTGGAAAGCATGGTGGCTATGGAGGATGGCTCGCTTGTAGTGACGATGCGGCAAGGGGGGCTAGCGTCCCTGTATGCCCTCACTTTTCCCGTGATGCGCGGCGGTGCGCCGGAGGCGGATGGAACGCCGGTCGGTACCGGCCCTTACAAGGCGCTTTCGGTGACGGATGACGCGATGCGCCTTATAGTCAACACGAATTGGTGGAAGCAAACGCCCTATATTGAAGCTTTTACCTTCTATGCAAAAGACAGCAACGAAATTGCGCTTGCCTCCTATGAGGCGGGCCAACTCGACCTTGTACCGACATCAGCCCTTTCCGTGGGGCGCTACCGTGAAGATGGCGTAACAAATGTGCTTGATGTGATGACACAGACGGCTGAAGTCATGCTCATAAATTATGATAATGCGAATTTGCGCGATGTGAAAGTGCGCATGGCCATTGCATGTGCCATTAACAGAGGGCATATCATCACCAATGTGTACATGAACCGCGCGCAGGCATGTGATGTTCCCGTTGCACCGGATGCCTGGCTGTATGAGAGCAAATCCAAACTTTACGATTACAATACCACCGTTGCACTTTCCCTTTTGGCTGAATCCGGTTGGAGCGATGTGGACGGGGATGGCTATCTGGAAAAGGATGGCCAGCACTACAACGAGATGACGCTGCGCCTGTTGGTAAACGATTCAACGGATGCGGCGCGCAAGAGCGCCGCGGACATGATTGCTCAGCAACTGGAAGCTGTTGGAATTCACATTGAGCTGATTACTGCGGGATATGCTCTTGGTGACGATGCAAGCGAATATTTAAGCAAACTTTCCTTACGGGAATTCGACCTTGCGCTGATTGGCTTTAACCTTGGGCGGGATTGCGATTTGACGCAGTATATTGCACAGAATGGGCGAAACAATTATGGCGGCTATTCCAATGCGGCGTTGGAGCAGCTTGCACAAAATATCCTTACGGTTGCGGATGAAACAGGGATGCGGGAGGCCGCCTCGGAATTCCAGATGCGCTTTGCGCAGGAACTGCCGTTCATCACGCTGTATTTCCGGTTGAACAGCCTTCTGTATTCTGCGGATATTCAAGGGATTTCGAGCGCCCGGGAGCCGGATATCCTTCGCTCGGCAGATAAATGGTATTTGCTTTCAGAGTAGAACCGCGAAGGGATTGCCCGCAACGGTAAGCCGTGCTAAGATTAAATACTGATAAATACTGAAACCATTCGTTCGGAGGCACCATGCTGGAACTTCTTATCATCATCGTGACGCTCGTGCTGGATCAGGCGTCAAAAATTATTGCTGCGGATTGGCTTTCTGGCTTGCCAAACGCAACCTATCCTTTATTCGATGGCGTGTTTGAACTTTCCTATGTTGAAAACCGGGGTGCCGCGTTCGGCATGCTCCAAAACGCCCGCTGGCTGTTTATCCTGCTCACGCTTGTTGCGTGCGGCGCATTGATCTACCTCATGATAAAAAAGCATGCTCAGATGCACAAGATGCTGCGGGTGTGCCTTTCCCTGATCATAGCCGGTGCGCTCGGAAATTTCGTTGATCGCCTGTTTTTGGGCTATGTGCGGGATATGTTCTATTTTTCATTGATTGATTTTGCGGTATTCAATGTGGCGGATGCGGCGATCAGCGTCGGTGGGGTGTTGCTTGTGGCAGATTTGCTTTTCAGCAAAAAGGGCAAAGCATTTCTGGCAGAGCTTGATAAAAAGAAAGCGCCGGATACTGCAAAGAAGGGCGAAACGCCTTCAGAACAAAGCACTGCGGACACGGAGCAAGGCGGAAACGAACGGTGATGGGTGACAGGCTGGTGCCGTGCGATTCCGATAAGGCGCCGTGCGGTTTTGAAACATATGATGATATAGAAAGCGATGCGCGTTTCATTCAGGCAACCGCCGACAAAGCGGGCGAGCGGCTTGATGTGTTCGCTGCGCGGGCAAGCGGCGAAACACGCGCATTCGTGCAGCGCCTGATCGGCACAGGCAGCGTGTGCGTGAACGGAGAAGAGCGCCGCGCAAACGCGCGCCTGCGGTTGGGAGACAGCGTGGAAATCCGCATTGAGTCGCCGGCTCAAACAGCGCTCATACCGGAGGATATCCCGCTGTCCATTGTGTACCAGGACGCGGACATTGCGGTAATCGATAAACCAAAGGGCATGGTTGTACACCCAGCACCGGGCAATGAGCGCGGTACGCTCGTGAATGCCATCTTGTTCCACATCCGGGATCTTTCCGGCATTGGAGGCGAACTGCGCCCCGGAATTGTGCACAGGATCGACAAGATGACCTCCGGCCTGATCGTGATCGCAAAAAATGATTTCGCGCATCGCGCCTTGGCGGAACAAATGAAGTCGCATGCGGCGGGACGTGTCTATCTTGCGATTGTAGATGGCAACATCCGGGAAGACTTTGGAACCGTAAACGCACCGATCGGCAGGCATCCGGTTGACCGAAAGCGCATGGCCGTTGTGCCGAACGGGCGGGAAGCAATTACACACTGGCATGTGCTGGAACGCTATGGCACATATACGCTGATTGCCGTGCGGCTTGAAACCGGGCGCACGCATCAGATCCGTGTGCATATGGCGTATTGCAAGCACCCCGTTTCAGGCGATGCGGTTTACGGTGCGGAGAAAAACCGGCTTGGACTGGAAGGACAAGCTCTGCATGCCGTACGTTTGCTGTTGACCCATCCGCGCACTGGAGAGCAAATGGCGTTTGAAGCGCCGGTGCCGGAGTATTTCACCGCAGCGCTGCGCAGGGCGGGCCGCGATGCGGCACAGCCGCTTGAGGTGACATTGCAGGAGGGAATCGAGCGTCTTTTGCATGAAAGGTTCTGACGCAAAAAAAGGAAAACACCGGAAGTGGCTGGCGGGCGCAGCGTTCAGCGCTGCACTTGTTGGCACATGCCTGCTGCTGTTCCTGCTGTCGGATGCGGGGGGAGCTCTGCTTGCCGCGCTCGGCGTTGTGCAAACCGTGTATGAACAGGCGCCGGTTTCGACGGCTTTGCCGGAGACAACAGAAGCGCCAAAGGCTACAGCGGCTGTGGGGATGGAGGAGCATCCGGCGCTTTCTGCGGAAGTTTTTTTGCAGCGCGCTGAATCCTTTGGCATGGAGACACCGGCAGCTTTATCTTACGGACACGAGAGGATGGCGGAATATACGCTTGCGTATTGTTCCGGCGAAACTGCAACATTGCTGCTTTCCCTGCAAAACGGCGAGGTTACGGAGTTTATGCTCACAATGCGGCGGCCAATGCCGCCTGCTTCGCTTGCTGCAGATGCAAATTGGTTTTTGCAGCAGGAACATGATGCGCGGCAGGCGCAGTATGAGGAAAGCCTTGCATGGGTTTATCAGGCCTTTTTGGCATATGCGCTTGCGCTTGACGGGGAAGAAGCGCTCCCTTATTCCGAGGCTGCACAGATGGCCGACGCAGCGCGTTCAACATTTGAAGATGGCGAGGCGCGTACTGCGGAGCATGGCAAATTCCGGTTTACTGCCGGAACGATTCCTTCCACAGGGACGAAAGGCGGGGAAAGCATGTGCGCGGCCGCGCTCAGCGCGGAACCATGAACGCGTTTTTCTAAGAATATCCTCAAATACTATTGAAAGAAGCCACAATCCGTTGTATAATCTTGGTAAGGTGGTGCATATATATGGAAAAAACGCGTACAAGCGTTGTGCTGGCCGGCCAGGAATTTAAGCTGACGGGCACAGAAAGCGAAGAATACATCAAGCAGCTTTCTGATTATGTGAACGGAAAAATTAACGAAATTCAAAGGACTTACCCCAACCTGAGCATAGGAAACTGTGTTTTGCTTGCATCCCTCAACATGGCTGATGAGCTGCATAAGCTGCGTGCGGATTATGATGCGCTTGACCAAAGGATCGCTCAGCTTCGGGACATGCCGCGCGTTGCCGCGCCTGTATCTCCTGTTAAGCGCCCCTTTGAAAGCAGGCAGCCTGTCGGCACAAAATAACCAAAAGAAGGAATTCAAGCGGCTTGGGATATAAACCAGGCCGCTTTTTTGAGGTAAAAATGGAGAATTGCTTACAACAGAGCGTAAAGATGGCGTTGCTTTCCCCGGCCGGAAGCCGGGAAAGCCTGATTGCCGCCGTGCAGAACGGCGCAGATGCGGTATACCTTGGGGGCAGCGCATTCAATGCGCGCCGCTTTGCAGGCAATTTCAGCGATGAAGAGCTCCTTTGGGCGATAGAATATTGTCACGCCCGCGGCGTTTCAGTGAATGTTACGTTCAATACGCTCCTGTTTGACAAGGAGCTTCCGGCGGCGCTCTCCTACGGGCGTTTCCTATATGAAGCGGGTGTGGATGCCGCCATCGTGCAGGATCTTGGGCTTGTCCGTTTGCTGCGCGAAAATTTGCCGGGACTCGTGCTGCATGCGAGCACGCAAATGGGAATCTGCGATTTGGACGGCGCCAGAATCGCGCATGACATGGGGTTGTCCAGAGTCGTGCTTGCACGCGAGATGCCTCTTGCTGCAGTAAAGAGGGTTTGCAAAGATGCAGGGACCGAAGTGGAAGTTTTTGCACACGGCGCCATGTGCATGAGCGTTTCCGGGGCGTGCCTTTTTTCCTCCATGGCAGGGGAACGAAGCGGAAACCGCGGCACATGTGCGCAGCCCTGCCGCAAACGCATGGCTTTCGGGAAAAGACCGGGGGAGGCGGACTATGCGCTGAGCCTTTCGGACCTGTGCATGCTTTCCCACGTGCAGGAACTTGCGGATGCCGGGGTTTGCTGCATAAAGCTTGAAGGCAGGATGAAGCGCCCGGAGTATGTTGCCGCGGCAACGCGCGCATATCGGGCTGCATTGGATGGAGCGGATGCGCAAACGCTTGCATCCCTCAAACGCGATTTATTTTCCGTGTTCAACCGCGGAGGCGAACGCACGGGATACTACTACGGAGACGGCGGCATAACGGGCTGTGTTGCAAAGGCTGAACCGGGCGAAGATCTTCTCAAAAAATTGCAGGCGACCTATGCTGTGGATGTGCGGAAGCGCCCGGTTCGGATGCGCGCCGTTTTGCAGCCGGGGGAATCCGCAAAGCTAACGCTCTCCTGCGGAGCGATTTCCGTGGAAGCCGCAGGCGAAATTGTGGAACGTGCAGAAAAGCCGCAGGATGTTTCACGATATGCAGCGCAGCTGCAAAAGCTTGGCGCAACGCCGTTCTGCGTAGAACACTTTACGCTCAGAATGCCGGAGGATGCGTTTTTGCCGATGGGAAAGCTCAACGCCCTGCGCCGCGATGCATGCGATGCGCTTTTGCAACGCCTGACAGCGCGCCGCAAAGCGCCGGAACCCATGTGCATACGCCCGGTTTTACACCACGGTGACGGCGACGGGCAAATCCTTGCGCGCGTGCGCACGGCGGAACAGGCGGAAGCAGCTTTTTCCGCAGGAGCGGATGAGGTGCTGCTTGACCCGGTAAGCTATGCGGATGAGGAAGTGCCAAGGATGCTCCAGAAATATCGAAAGGGTGCAAGGCTGCTGCTTTCGCTCCCTGCGTCGATGATTGGCGCGTCAGAACATACACGTGTCTCTGAATTGCTCCAAAGCGGGCTTTTTGACGGGGCGGAGGCAAACAACCTTGGGCAATGCAGCTTGATTGCGCATCTGCCGCTGCGCATTGCGGGCAGCGGCTTGAACGCGCTTAACGCGGTTTGCGCGGAGCAGCTTGTTACGCTCGGATTCAACCGCATCATGCTTTCACAGGAACTGACAAAGCCGCAAATGCGTGATATACTTGAAAAAACAGGCGGCGCCGTCATGATTTATGGCAGGACGCAAACGATGCAGCTGCGCCACTGCCCCATCCGGGAGCAGCAAGGCTGCAAGAATTGTGCGGGCGTTGCCGGAACGCTTGTCGATGAGGCCGGGCGCGTGTTTCCGCTTTCCAACGTGCGTCAGGCAGATGGCTGTCTCGTGCGGATGCTCAACTGCTGTGTTACGGACATTACAGACCTTTATGCAGCCTTGCCGCCCGTGGATGCGGCGCTTCTCGCTTTTTATGATGAAACGCCGAACGAGGTGGCGCTGCGCGTAAAAAACGCCTGCTGTGCGCGAGCGGGCGAGCGGGTGCTTCTCGCCGATGGCGCAACGCGCGGCCACTGGGCGCGCGCTGTGGATTGACCCCACCACCGTTTCGATTTGAAAGAAAGGAGCGCTTTGCAAAGCAAAGCACACAAAATATGCAGGAACGTGTTCTAAAAACGCTTGAGTACGATAAAATTCGGGGCGAACTGAAGCTGCGCGCCTCTTGCTGCATCAGCCGGGAGCTTGCAGAAGTAATCATGCCTTCGAGCGACTTTGACGAGGTGCAGCGGCAGCTCATGCTGACAGGTGAAGCGGAAACGCTTGTATACAGGACGGGCCAGTCCCCCGTGGATGATTTCCCCGATATGCGCCAGTGCCTGAAGCGCATCCATGCTGCGCTGTTTGTGTCGCCGGGCGAGCTGCTTGGCATTGCAAAGTGCCTGCGCGCCGCACGCGTCGCGCGGGAGCTGCTCACAAAGGAAAACGAAGGAAGCCTTCTTTACAATCTGGCCAGCTTCCTTACGGCGCACCGCAGTGTGGAAGAGGAGATATCCCGCTGCATCATCAGCGAGGATGAGATATTTGATGGCGCTTCTCCGGCACTTTCGCGCATTCGCCGCGCCATGCGCGCAGCAAACGAGCGCGTCCGGGAACGCCTGAACGCAATGATCCGTTCTGCAACATATCAGAAATATCTTCAGGAGCCCATCATCACCATCCGAAACGGGCGTTTTGTGATCCCCGTTAAACAGGAATACCGCCAACAGGTGCCGGGTCTTGTGCATGATCAGAGCGGCAGCGGAGCAACACTTTTCATTGAACCTACGGCTGTTGTGGAGCTTGGAAACGAATACAAAAAGCTTCTTGCAGAAGAATCGGAGGAAGTGGAACGTATCCTGACAGAGCTTACGGCGATGGTGGAACCCTATGCGGATGAAATCTATGAAGACCTTTCGGTTTTGGGAGAGATCGACCTCGTATTTGCAAAGGCGCGCCTTTCGCGGGAGATGAGCTGCGTCTGCCCAAAGTTGAACCGAACGGGTTATATTCGCATTGTGCGTGGGCGGCACCCTCTTATCCCCCGCGAGCGCGTCGTACCGATTGATATCTGGCTTGGCAGGGAATATCGTTCGCTCATCATTACCGGCCCGAATACCGGAGGGAAAACGGTTACGCTTAAGCTGGTGGGATTGCTTTCATTGATGGCGCAGAGCGGCATGTTTATTCCGGCGGACGAGGGAAGCGAATGCGCCATATTTGATGAAATATTTGCGGACATTGGGGATGAACAGTCCATCGAACAGTCGCTTTCTACGTTTTCCTCGCATATGAAGAACATCGTGGAAATCTTGAAGGGCGCAGATGAACGGTCGCTTGTGCTGCTGGATGAGCTTGGCGCGGGGACAGACCCTATCGAAGGCGCCGCGCTTGCGATGAGCATTCTGACCGAGCTGCATGCACGCGGCACAGTATCCGTCTGCACCACGCATTACAGCGAGATCAAAGCATTTGCGCTTACACGCGAAGGAATGGAAAACGCTTCCATGGAATTCGATGTGGACAAGCTGTGCCCGACCTATCGCCTGTTCATCGGGATTCCCGGAAAATCAAACGCTTTTGAAATCTCCAGGCGTCTCGGGCTTCCGGCACATATCATCGACAGCGCGCGGAACTTCTTAAAAGGAGAGGATGTAAAGTTCGAGGACATCATATCGAGCGCACAATCCCAGCACCGCCTTGCGGAAGAAGAACGCGCATTGGCGCAGGAAGCCCGGGCCGAATTGGACCGCCTGCGCGCGGAAGCGGAACGCGAGCGCAAAAAGCTTGAGGATGAGCGCGCCAAGCAGCAGGCGAAGGCGCGGGAAGAAGCGCGCAGGGTTGTGGCGGATGCAAAGCGTGAGATGGAGAAGCTGATTGTGCAGATCCGCGCAATGAAAGGAATTGACCGCAGCGCAGCGGATCGCGTGATCCAGCAGGCACGCGATCAAGTGCGGGCGGAGGAAAACGCGCTTTCCGAACCGCTCGCTTTGAAAAAAGATGATGCGGGTGTGCCGCCAAAGGCTGTGAAACCGGGCGATAGCGTTAGAATCGTTTCGCTTGACCAAAAGGCCACGGTGCTTTCACCTGCAGACGCAAAAGGAGACGTGCAGGTGCAGGCAGGGATTCTGAAGCTTTCCGTGAAGCTTTCAGACCTTCGCAGGATAGAAGATGAGCAGCCCAAGCAGGGCAAATCTAAAATCACTGCGGCAATGGACCGGCGGGTTGGCTTGGAACTGGATATCCGCGGCATGCTTGTGGATGAAGCGCTTGCCGTGGTAGACCGGTATTTGGACGATGCATTCTTGAGCGGCCTCTCCGAGGTGAATATTATCCACGGAAAAGGCACCGGAGCGCTGCGTACGGGCGTGCAGGATTACCTTCGGCGGCACCCACGGGTAAAAAGCTTCCGCATCGGGAACTATGGCGAAGGCGATGCGGGCGTAACGGTGGTTACACTGAAAAAATAAGAATATTCGGCTTTTTTGCTGAAATTCATACTAGGTTCATATTTTGATGATAAAATAGAAAGGAAAACACATGATTGCAGTATCGGCATGTTTGGCGGGGGAACCGTGCCGCTATGACGGTAGAGCAAATCGATCGGAAGCTGTTTCCAGGCTTGTTGCAGCCGGCAATGCGGTCTGCATTTGTCCGGAATGCTTGGGCGGGCTTTCCACACCGCGCGAGCCTGCAGAAATTGTGGGCGGCAGCGCGGAGGACGTGTTCTCCGGGCGCGCCCGAGTCCTCACAAAAAGTGGAGCGGATGTAACCGCTGCCTTTGTGCGCGGGGCGTGTGCTGCATTGGCGGTATGCCGCGTGCACAACATAACGGAAGCGGTTTTAAAGGCAAAAAGCCCTTCCTGCGGATGCGGCGCCGTGTATGACGGTACATTTTCCGGCCGCTTGGTTTTGGGGGACGGCCTGACGGCCGCATTATTCCGGAAGAACGGCATTTCCGTTCAAACGGAACAAGACTAGGCGCTTGCGTTGGACGCAGCAATTTCATTCAGGAGGTTGAACCGTGGAAAACAATACGATTCTTGTGATCGACGACGACAAAAACATCCTTGCCATCATTGAAATGTACTTGAAGAAAGAGCAATATAACGTAAAAACCTGCGAACGGGGAGACCTTGCCCTTCAGCTATTCCGGGAGACGCAGCCTGCACTCGTGGTGCTGGATGTGATGCTGCCAGGAATGGATGGATGGGAGGTTTTGGGCCAGCTGCGCGCCGAAAGCGCCGTACCTGTTATCATGCTTACCGCGAAAGGGGATACGCTGGATCGCATTCAGGGCCTTGACTTGGGGGCGGATGACTATATTGTTAAGCCGTTTGATGCAAAGGAACTGTTGGCGCGCATCAAAGCAGTGCTGCGCCGCTCGACGCAGGCGGAGGAGGACGGGGAACGGCTGGTAACGTTCGATGGACTTATCGTGTCACTTGACAATTACTCCGTGACTTTGGATGGAAAGCAGATCGAGATGCCGCCAAAGGAGATTGAACTGCTTTATTTTCTCGCTTCACGTGAAGGAAAAGTATTCACGCGTGAACAGCTTCTTGAACAGGTTTGGGGATTTGACTTTTTCGGCGACTCCCGCACGGTGGATGTTCACGTGAAGCGTATCCGTGAAAAACTCGGGGAACGCGACGCATGGCAAATTAAAACCGTTTGGGGTGTAGGCTATAAATTTGAAGCCGCGAAGTGAAGAAGGGCAGGGCGATGTTTAACACGCTGTTCTCGCGCATGCTGGCAACTTATCTTTCCGTTATGCTGGCCATTCTTCTGCTGCTTGGCATTATCGTTGCGGGCATGTTCCAGAACCAGTATATCTCGGAGCAGGAAAGCGAGCTTCGGCGGGAGGCGGAAGAGGTCACGCTAACGATCGTTAACAAATATCTGGATGATGATAAGCGCCCCGTCGCCACAGAAGAACTGGTAACGACCGCACGTAAATACGATGCGCTCCTGCAGCTTGTGTTTGTTGATCCGGCTTACGGCAACGTCTGCATGTATGATAAGGCCTCCACCAAATGGATCCCTGTTGCAGATACGTATTTGAGCGACGAGGCTTCGGAAATCATCGAAGGCGCCAACACGCGCATTGAAAACAACGTATTTCGCGGATGGATTGACATTCCAACCATGTCCATTGCATGTCCCATAACTACCGGGGAAGGAACGGTGGTGGGCGCCATGTTCTTTCATACGGACATGAGCCGGACAAACGACTCAATCCGCAAGGTATACCTTGACGTTTTGCTCTCAGCGTGCGTTTCGGTGATTTTGGCATTCCTTGCGGTGTCATATATCACGGGGCGTATGACCAAGCCCATCACGGACATGAACAACATCGTTCGGCGCTTTTCAAAAGGCGAGTTTAGCGCGCGTGTGAAAATTGCCAGCAAGGATGAGGTTGGCCAACTTGGTCAAAGCTTTAATGTGATGGCAGATGAACTTGACACGCTTGAGCACTCCCGCCGGAGTTTTGTTGCGAACGTTTCCCATGAACTTCGTTCGCCGCTTACCTCCATGCGCGGCTTCCTGGAGGCGATGCAGGATGGCACGATTCCGCCGGAAGAATATGGAAAGTACCTTGGCGTGGTGATTGACGAGACCAAGCGCATGACGGCTATGGTAAACGATTTGCTGGATCTTGCGCGCATCGAATCGGGCCAGACGGTACTCAAGCTCGAAGCGTTTGATATCAACGAGCTGATTATCCGTACGCTGCTGACGTTTGAAGCGCGCATCAATGCGGCAAACATCGACGTTAACATGGATTTTGATGCGGAGCACACGATGGTGGAAGCGGATGTGGATCAAATTGCGCAGGTTGTACGAAACTTGATTGATAATGCGATTAAATTTTCGCCTGCGGGCGGAACGCTGACGCTCAAAACAGAGACCGGCAAACGAAATGTACGCGTTTCGGTAAAAGATGAGGGCGTTGGTATCGCGGCAGAGGACCTTCCGTATGTGTTCGACCGGTTCTACAAGGCTGAAAAGGCGCATACGCCTTCGGGTTCGTCCACAGGGATTGGGCTTTCAATTGTAAAACGAATCGTGGAGCAGCATGGACAAACCATTACGGTTGAATCGCCTCCGGGAAATGGAACCTGCTTCACGTTTACGCTTAAACTATGCGAGCAGCAGGCGAAACCGCGCCCATATGCCGCGCAACGGAGGTAAAACATGGAATATCCGAACTATTACTACGAGCAGAACGACCGGCAGGAACAACCGCAGAATCCGCCGCCGCGGCGCGGAATTGGCGGCTATATTGTGACGGCAGTCGTTTTTACTATCATTGGAGCGCTTCTTGCAACGATCCTGATGCCCTCATTGTATGAGATTGCGGAGCGAACGCAGCCGGCTGTACCTACAGCACAGCCGGGCTTGGTTTCTCCGGAAGCGACCCCAACCCCGGCACAGCAGCCGGCGGAAACGGAACGGCCTGCCAATACGCCAAATCCGACGACGCGCCCAATGCCGGAACTGAATGGAGAAAGCCCGGTCATCGGAAACGCGGCGAATCCCATCCCGGATATTGTGGAGCAGGTCAGCGCAGGTGTTTTGGGCGTAATTAACTATGCCTACATCAAAGACTTTGGCGGCTCATATGTAGAACGGGCTACGGGTTCCGCGTTCCTTATTTCAAAGGATGGGTATATCGTTACAAATGCGCATGTGGTGGAAGATGCAGATGCGGTTGCGGTTACCTTTGCGGATGGTACAGAGGTGGATGCGGAACTCGTTGGTATGGATAAATCCATGGACATTGCGGTGCTTAAAATCGAAGGCGAAAACCTGCATGCCCTTAAACTGGGCGATTCCGACGCGGTGCGTGTGGGCGAATTTACCATTGCCATTGGAGATCCAACAGGACGCGAACTTGCGGGCACCACCACGTTTGGCATCATCAGCGCTGCAGCGCGGGATGTAAATATTGACGGGAAAACGAACACCTATCTCCAGACGGATGCAGCCGTGAACCCCGGCAGCAGCGGCGGGCCGCTCCTTAACATGGCGGGCGAGGTGATCGGAATTACCTCAGCGAAAACCGTTACCGCAAGCTATGATGAATACGGCAATGCAATCAGCGCGGAAGGCCTTGGCTTTGCCATCCCGATTAACGATGCATTGAAGATTGTTTCCCAACTCATTACCAACGGTTATGTGCTCCGCCCGGGCATCGGCGTAACCATCGTAACTTGGGATGCGCTTTCCGCACAGCAATATGAAACTGCCGAAGGCATGCTTGTGTACACCGTCACCAAGGATGGACCTGCGGATCAGGCCGGCCTCCGGCCAAACGATATCATTGTTGAGGTGGATGGAATGTCTGTCCCGACGCAAGATGAATTCGTCGCACATGTGAAGGCAAAAACGGTCGGAGACGCTCTGAAGCTGAAAGTATGGCGGGGAGGAGAATACTTTGAAACCACGCTTGTGATCGGCGATCTCAACACGATGGGTTCCGAGCTTGTTGGGGGCGAAGCGGATTATAATTTCTTTGGATAAACGGTGGACAAAAAGCGAAAACTATTGCATACGGAAACGGCCGTCCATACCTTTGCTGGCGGCCGTTTTGCATGCAATGCATAAAGAACCGCTTTTGAGGGAATGTTTTATCCCAAAGGAGGCGGGAAAATGGCTTCAAAATCGTTTACCAACGGATTCCGCCCACGCCGTGCGCTGGTCGCCGGCGGCGCGGTAGCGGTCTTTTTAATGGGAGTGCTCTTTGGCGGCATGGCGTCGTTGACGCTTTGGCCGCAACAACAGGATCCGTTTAACCTCATGCAGGCAGAGCTGCCGGACGATGCTCAAACGCCGGATGTTTCGCCGGAAAACAATATGCAGGCGGTCGGCGGAGATCGAACAGTCTGTGTTCTTGATACGACTCAGGTAGAATGGATCAGCGCTTTTTCAGCCTGCGGGCATGAGTGCGTTGAAAGCGACACTGAAAGTGCGGTGGGCATGACGCTTGAGGAACTCAAAAGCACATATGCTGATTATGAGGTGCGGATGTTTACTACCGCAAAGGTAAAGCTGAAACGGGAACTTATGGGGTATTGTCCCAAACATTATGTGCTTCTTTTGGATCATGGCACAGTATGCGTGAAACGGACGGATCCGGATACCTTCCTGCCATATGTTGTGATGGAGATCCCCATTGAGATTGATGCACTGGACGAAGAAACGCGGGCCGAACTGGAAGTGGGGATTCCATTTGATTCCCTGGAGCAGATCAATGCTTTTTTTGAAAGCTTAGAGAGCTGAAACAATCTCTGCTGAAACGATTACAGGCGCAACAGGCTGATATCTTTTCTTTTGCCTAATTGTCCAAGGCATGGTAAAATAATACGTATAATCCGAGCGGTAGCTATGCCGCTCGGATCCCGGGCGGAAACGAAGAGGTATGCCGGCCGGAAATCAATCAACGATGAAACGGATGGGCAGCGGTTGTGATCATACTCGGCATCGACCCTGGATATGCGATTCTGGGCTATGGCATCATTGATGCTGAAGGCCGGAAAATCCGCCCGGTGGACTATGGCGTGATTGAAACAAAGGCCGGTGAACCGTTTCCGGAACGGCTGGAAAAGCTTTATCTCGGCATGCGGCAACTTGTTGGCATTTATAAGCCGGAACACATTGTTTTTGAAGAGCTTTTCTTTTACCGCAACACGACGACAGCGCTTCCCGTGGGGGCTGGGCGCGGAGTAGCGATGCTTGCCGCACAGCAGTCCGGCGTTCCGCTTTATGAATACACGCCCATGCAGATCAAACTTGCAGTCACGGGCAACGGCCATGCAGAAAAGAAGCAGGTACAGCAGATGGTGCGCGTTCTCTTGGGCCTCCGGGAAATTCCAAAGCCGGACGATGCTGCAGATGCGCTTGGCGCTGCAATTTGCCATGCGAATACCTCAAAGGTTGCGGCGGAGGAATTCCGCATTCAATAACAAAACGGATTGGAGAACGGGGAAGGCTATGTACGCACACATCAGGGGAACGGTTTCGGAGATCCTGCCGGATCGCGTTGTGCTGGATGCCTGCGGCGTTGGGTACGAGCTTTTTTGCTCGGCCCAAACACGCAAATGCCTGCGTGCCGGAGCAGAGCACAAATTGTATGTACATTTTCACATTTCGCTTTCACAGGATGTGATGGCGCTCTATGGTTTTGAAACGCAGGAAGAACGTGCGATGTTCCGCCGGCTGATTGGCGTAACGCGCGTGGGGCCAAAGCTGGCGCTCTCCGTGCTCTCAATGTTGAGCGTTTCCGACATTGCAGGCGCGATTCTGACCGAAAACGCCGCCGCGTTTGATAAGGTGCCTGGAATGGGCCGCAAAACGGCTGCGCGCGTGTTGCTTGAACTCAAAGAAAAAATCGGAGAGGACGACATGGCTTCCGTGGGACTTCCGCAGGCGGCTGCAACAGGGCTGGACATGCGCGGCGAGGCCATTGCGGCGCTTGTATCTCTTGGGTATGACGGAGTGACCGCCGGACGTGCGGTTGCAGCGGTCGGCGAATGTGCAAAGGTAGAAGATATGATTACGCAGGCTTTGCGTGAACTGGCGAAAAGGGGATAGCACTGTATGGAAGAACGGCTCATTTCATCTTCCATGATGATGGAGGATGAACAAATCGAATACAGCCTGCGCCCCAAGTTCCTGAACGAATACATTGGGCAACGCAATGTGAAGGAGCACATGCGCATCTACATTGAGGCGGCAAAGCATCGCAGCGAGCCGCTTGACCATGCGTTGCTATACGGCCCGCCGGGCCTTGGAAAAACAACGCTTGCGGCGATCATCGCAAATGAAATGGGGGGCAACCTGCGCGTAACAAGCGGCCCGGCCATCTCCCACGCGGGCGATCTTGCGGCGATTCTTACAAACCTTGCCGCAGGGGATGTTCTGTTCATTGACGAGATCCATCGCCTGAATGCCAGCGTGGAAGAAGTGCTGTATCCTGCGATGGAAGATTTTGCGCTCGATATCATTATCGGCAAAGGACCTTCCGCGCATTCGATCCGGCTCGATCTGCCGCACTTCACACTTGTGGGCGCAACCACCCGTATGGGGCTTCTGACATCCCCCTTGCGCGATCGTTTCGGCATCAAGGAGCAACTTGAAATGTACCCGCCGGAGGATCTTAAACTTATTATTGAACGCAGCGCGGAAATTCTCAACGTTGAGATCGATCCGGAAGGGGCGCTTGAAATTGCATCGCGTTCGCGTGGGACGCCGCGTATCGTCAACCGTCTGCTCAAGCGTGTGCGGGATTATGCGCAGGTGCGGGGCAACGGTGTGATTGATCTTGAAACGGCGAGGGCAGCGCTTGAGATGCTTGCAATTGATGAAATCGGCCTTGATGCCGTGGACCGGCGCATGCTTAGCGCCATGATTGAAAAGTTTGGCGGGCGCGCGGTGGGGCTTGATACCATTGCCGCTGCGACAGGCGAGGATGCTACGACCATCGAGGATGTTTACGAGCCGTATCTGTTGCAACTCGGTTTGATCGCGCGCACGCCGCGCGGCAGGATCGTGATGCCGCAGGGATATATTCACATGGGGTATACGCCGCCTGCGGCGCAGTCCCAGCAGCAGGAGAAGATGAAATTTTAAGGAGGCCGCATAATGTTTGGACGTAAAGCAAAGGAACTCGAAGAACAATTAGCCCAAAGTGAACAGGAGGTTGCAATTCTTGCAAAAAAGGTAGAGACACTTTCTGCGGCTTTGGAGGAGTTTAAAGCCAAAGAATCCGCCATTTCTGGCGCGCTTACGAACGCGCAGCGCGCGGCGGACAAGGTGGTTGCAGACGCGGAGAAGGAGCGCGGCTTTATCCTTGACGATGCAGAGGAAGAGCGCCGCACGGCAAAAAAAGAAGCGGAGGAGATCATTGCCGATGCCAACCGTGAAGCAGATGCAATTATCGTAAAAGCAAAGGAAAAGGCTCGTGCACTGGCGATGCAGGCAGAGGCATTCATGACGGAATACCGCGCAAATGCTGCACGGCTGAATGAGAGCCTGCAGGCTGCGGCAACGGCTGCCGCCGTGCAAGCGGAGCAATTCCGTTCCTTCGCATCCGGCACTCGTCTGCAGGGAGAATCGGAGCTTGCAGGGGAATATGCGGATGTTTCCGCACTGCTGGAAGAAAAGGAGCTCAACCTGCCTGACGACTATGAAACGCCATCAACGCTGATGAAGAGCATCTATGCGATTGAGAACCGCGAGTTGCCCGAGCAGGAGGCAGCACCGGAGGAGACTGACTCTGCAGAAGAGGAGCCCGATCGCGTATGGACTGTGAATGAAATCATGGAAGAAGGATCGGCCGAGCCGCTTTCCCCGGACAAGGCGGGCATCACTGCGGAACTTGACGACATCATTAACGATGTGCTGAAGGATTCGTAAGCAAACAGAACAGCATATCCAAACAACATTGCCCGCTATGCAGCGGGCAATGTTTGCGTAATGAACGGACAGAGGCTTTGGAATATAACCGTGTGCTTCCCTTTGCCGCTTTGCAATGCTATAATTTAACGAAGAAGCAATCTCTGACGGGGGTCATTTATATGGTAAAGGATGAAAAACTTTGGATTGCGAAAAGCGGAAGCATGCGCATCTGTATGGAGCCCCGCATGTGTAACCGCCACGGCCTCATTGCGGGCGCAAGCGGAACGGGCAAGACGATTACGCTCAAGGTGATGGCAGAATCCTTCAGCGAGTTGGGGGTTCCTGTGTTTCTGGCGGATATTAAAGGCGATCTTGCGGGCATGTGCCGTGCAGGGCAGCATAACGATAACATGGAACAACGCATTGCGCGCTTTGACATTCCGGATTGGCGCTACCGCGTGTTTCCAACGCGCTTTTGGGATATTTATGGGGAAGAAGGGCATCCGGTTCGCACGACGGTATCCGAAATGGGGCCGGATCTGCTTGCGCGGCTGATGGATTTGACCGCCGTGCAGACGGATGTGCTCAACCTCGTGTTCCGCATCGCGGACGACCAGGGCCTTCTTTTAATAGATCTGAAGGATCTACGTGCTATGCTTCGCTATGTCGGTGAGAACCGCTCAGACTACACCATTCAATACGGAAACATGTCCGCACAAAGCCTTGGCGGAATTCAACGCGCGTTGCTGGTGCTGGAGGACGCGGGAGGCGACTTGTTTTTTGGCGAGCCGACAATTGATATTTTCGATTGGATCAAGACCGATGAAAACGGCCGGGGATACATCAACGTTTTGCACAGCGTGAAGCTGGTACAGAACCAAACGCTGTATGCAACGTTCCTGCTTTTCCTGATGTCCGAGCTGTTTGAACGCCTCCCGGAAGCGGGAGACCCGGAAAAACCGAAGATCGTATTCTTCTTTGACGAAGCGCATTTGCTTTTCAACGATGCCCCCAAGGTGCTTTTACAAAAGGTCGAGCAAGTGGTAAAGCTGATCCGTTCAAAAGGGGTAGGCATTTATTTTATTTCGCAAAGCCCAAGCGATATCCCTGATTCTGTCCTCGCTCAGCTTTCTAACCGTGTGCAGCACGCTCTGCGCGCGTATACGCCCGCAGAGCAAAAGGCAGTGCGCACGGCGGCAGAGACATTCCGCCCGAACCCGGCATTTAAAACGGAGGATGTTATTACGGAGCTTGGTGTGGGTGAAGCGCTTGTTTCTTTTTTGGATGCAGAAGGGCGGCCAGGCATTGTGGAGCGGGCGTTTATCCTGCCGCCGCAAAGCCTGATGGGGACCATAACGGAAGAGCAGCGCAGTGCCGTAATGCAAAAGAGCGGAATGGGTGAAAAATATGATGAACGGGTTGACCGGGAATCCGCTTATGAGCATTTTCAGGAGCTGCATGAGGAAGAACAGGCAGAAAAGCAAAAAGAGGAGAGATCTGCGGAAAAAGAGCGGGAGAAGCAGGCGAAAAAATCGAACGGGGCATCCGCGGAAAAACGGAAGACAGCAAGCAAAACAAGCAAGGCGCTTTCCAAAGCTACATCGAGCGCCATGAACACCATTGGCCGGGAGGTAGGAAAGAAAATCGTGCGCGGGCTGTTCGGCTCAATTAAGTGGTGAGATAAGGCGTTTGACACAGCATGAAACAAAAAAGCTTTGCAGCACATCATAGAACATATAAAAAGAGGGGAAGCGGTTTTCACCGCTTCCCCTCTTTGCAGAGTTGTTGTTATTCCGCAAGCTCTGCTGCGCGCATAAGCGCGGCATCAATTTGCGGGCAGATGTTTTCCGACCCGATTTTTTCCAGCAGGCCGGATTTTTCCAGCGTTTTGCGCGGCTGCTTATTGAGGTGGGAAAGAATAAGCACAATCCCGGCCTCCGTGCACTGCGCAAAAAGGCGTTCAAGACTTCGTAGGCCCGTACTGTCGATGGCGGTTACACCCTTCATGCGCAGCACGATGCAATTTTTTTCGATTTCGGCTGAAACTTTTAAAATTTCATCCGCAGCACCGAAAAATAGAGGGCCGCTGAGCTCATAGACCGCAGCGTTTGGGGAAATGTTTTTGAATGCGCTGTTATCGGCATTGTCCTCCCATTTGCGCAATTTCGTGGTGTCGCTCATGCGTTTCATGAAAAGCACACAGGTCAATACGAGCCCAACCTCGATGGCAATCACAAGATCGAACACCACCGTGAGCAGGAATGTAAGCACCAACACAAGCACATCGCTTTTGGGCGCTGTCTTTACGATCCGGGCAAACTGCCTCCATTCGCTCATGTTGTAAGCGACCATAAGCAGGATAGCCGCGATCGCAGGCATCGGAATCAGCGCTGCGTAGGGCATAAGCACTACAAGAATAAGCAACAGAACCACTGCATGAACAATGCCGACCACTGGCGTCCGGCCTCCGTTCTTGATGTTTGCTGCCGTTCTGGCAATTGCGCCCGTAGCGGGAATGCCGCCAAACAATGCCGAGCCAATGTTGCCGATCCCCTGTGCCACAAGTTCCATGTTGGAGTTGTGCTTTGAACCGATCATTCCATCCGCAACAACGCAGGAAAGCAGGGATTCGATTGCGGCAAGCACGGCAATGGTAAGCGCGTCCGGTAAAAGCGCTCCGACTGCAGAAAAGCTGAATTCCGGAAGTGTGAAGGCGGGTAGGCTGCTGCTGATGGAGTACAGATCTCCAATGGTGTTTACAGGGAGGTTACAAAGCTTCACCAGCAGTACGCTTGCAACAATTGCAATGAGGGAACCCGGAATTCGCCGGCTGATACACGGCCAAAAAATAAGGATCAGCAGACAAAGCGCACCGACAAGAAGCGCATACGGATTAAAAGTGGAAAAGTTTGCGGCAAGCGCTTTCGCTTTTTCCATGGTTTCAACAGCAACTGTGCCAGCGGCGTAAGTTACGCCAAAGAAATCCTTAAGCTGGCCAATCAGGATTGTCACTGCGATGCCAGAGGTGAAGCCCGTCGTTATGGTAAAGGGAATGAACCGGATGAGGTTGCCAAGCTTAAAGAGGCCCATCAAAACCAGGATGATACCGGCCATAATGGTCGCAAGTGCAAGCCCGCTCATTCCATTCCGTGCAACGATGCCTGCAACGATTGTGGCAAAGGCCGCTGTGGGGCCGGAAATCTGCACCTTGCTGCCGCCAAGCGCAGCGATCAGGAACCCTGCGACGATTGCCGTATAGAGTCCCTGTTCCGGATTTACACCTGAGGCAAGCGCGAGCGCAATGGAAAGCGGGAGCGCGATAATGGCAACAATTACGCCCGCAATCAGGTCTTTGATGAGCTGATCCTTGCTGTAACTTCGGAGGGAAAGAAGAAGTTCGGGTTTGAACGAATTCATGAAATAACCTTCTTCCGAGGCCGCATAGTTTTGCTGAAGCAGCGACCGGGAGCCATTGTATCAAAATTCTTAACATGAAACAAGGGGGAGAAGGAAAAAGGAAAGGGCGCCCCTCGCGGAAGCGCCCTGAAAAACGAAGGGATTGGATGCGTTAATGCTTTTTAGCACAGCGGCGTTGAACCAACTTCACCAGCTCTACAATCGGGATCACAATTACCGCAAGGCCAATGGCGATGCCGTATTCCAGTGCGCTGATGTGTTCGAAGCCGAAAGCATCCGAAATGCTCGGGAGATAAATTACGGCTGTGGTCAGCACGAGGCTCAGCGCCATTGCCCCCCAAAGGACGGGGTTCTGTGAATGCAATTTGAATACGCTGCCGCGTTGACTGCGCAGATTAAAGCTGTGGAAAATCTCAGCCATGCTCATCGTAAGAAACGCCATGGTGACACCATCTGCACTCTGCGCAATCTCCCAGACGCCGGATTCGATGCGGTGCCCGATGAAGTATGCAGCCATCGTCACAAGCGTGACGAGGAAGCCCTGATAGGCAACATCAAACCCGAGTCCCCCGGAAAAAATCCCGTCCTTTGCACTGCGCGGTTGGCGGCGCATCAGATCGGGTTCGCCCTTTTCCATGCCGAGTGCAAGAGCCGGGAAGCAGTCGGTAATCAGGTTGATCCAAAGCAGGTGCACAGGCTCCAGAATCACGAAGCCGAAAAGCGTAGCCAAGAACACGCTGAGCACCTCGCTCATATTGGAGCCGAGCAGGAATTGGATGGACTTGCGGATGTTATCATAAATGCGGCGGCCTTCGCCAACCGCGCCAACAATGGTGGCGAAATTATCATCTGCAAGCACCATGTCAGCAACGTTTTTCGTTACATCCGTTCCAGTGATTCCCATGCCGACACCGATATCTGCGCTTTTGATGCTGGGTGCATCGTTCACGCCATCGCCGGTCATGGCTGTGATGCAGCCATGCTTACGCCAAGCATTAACAATGCGTACTTTGTGTTCAGGCTGCACGCGGGCATATACGCTGTAATGGTCGATCGTGCGGCTGAATTCCTCGTCGCTGATGTCATTGAGCTCAGCTCCGGTAATGGCCTCGCGTTCGTCCGTGAGTATACCGAGTTGCTTTGCGATTGCAACCGCAGTGTCACGGTGGTCGCCGGTAATCATCACCGGGCGGATGCCCGCGGTGCGGCATTCTTCAATTGCTGCCTTAACTTCGGGGCGGATGGGATCGATCATGCCTGCAAGGCCGAGGAAAGTTAGCTCCTGCTCCAACGTCGCCGGCGTAAGGTCGGCGGGCAGCGCAGCGTAGGAGCGGCGCGCCGCACAGAGCACGCGAAGCGCCTGATCGGCCATTGCCTTGTTTGCGGCAAGGATTTCAGCGCGAACCGCGTCCGTAAGGGGCAGTTCCTGTCCATCCTTTAAATAAGCTGTGCAACGCTTTAAAACCTCATCCGGCGCACCTTTGGTGTATTGCACGATGCCGCCTTCAGCCTTATGAAGTGTGCTCATCATTTTCCGCATGCTGTCAAACGGAGCTTCCTCAATGCGGGGCGTGTTCCTTTCAAGAGAAGCTTTTGCAAGGTTAAGGCGTGTCGCCCAGTTGACAAGCGCACACTCGGTCGGTTCGCCAACTGCTTCGCCGCTTTCGTCCGGGGTTGCGTCCGAACAAAGCGCCATGGCTTCAGCCGTAGCGCGTTCGTCGCCGTAATGGTCTACGACTGTCATTTTGTTTTGCGTCAGCGTGCCGGTTTTGTCACTGCAAATCACCTGCGCGCATCCAAGCGTTTCAACCGCGGTAAGCCTGCGGATGACCGCGTTTCGCTTTGACATGTTGGTCACGCCAATGGAAAGCACAATTGTCACCACCGTCGCGAGCCCTTCCGGAATTGCCGCGACAGCGAGGCTCACGGCAACCATGAACGTGCTGATGACGACATCAAGATGAAAATCTCCCGCTTTTAAAAGGCTGAATGCAAAGATAAATATGCAGATGCCAAGCACGATCCAGCTGAGGATTTTACTCAACTGCGTGAGCTTGAGCTGCAGTGGTGTCTGGCCGTCCTCTGCAGCGGAAAGGGCATCCGCAATCTTGCCCATCTCCGTTTCCATTCCGGTTGCGGTAATCATGGCGCGGCCGCGCCCATAAACGACAGTGCTGCCCATATAGACCATATTGCGCCTGTCGCCCAGAGGAACATCAGATTCACCTGCCGCAATAGCTTCCGCAGTTTTGTCAACGGGCACGCTTTCACCGGTCAGCGCGGCTTCTTCTGCTTTCAAACTGGCAGACTCTAAAATGCGTGCATCTGCAGGGACGGCGTCGCCTGCTTCAAGAATAATTACGTCTCCGGGTACGAGCAAGTCACTTTTGATGGACATCTGCCTGCCGTCGCGCAGCACCTTGCTGGTCGCAGCCGTCATTGCCTGCAGCGCTTCAATGGCCTTCTCCGCCTTGCTTTCCTGATAAACGCCCAGTACGGCGTTGATGAGCACGACGATCAGGATGATGAATACGTCTGCAAAGCTTTCGTTGCTGTATGCAGCCGTAAGGCCGGAAACTGCTGCTGCAACGAGCAGGATAATGATCATCGGGTCTTTCAACTGGGCAAAGAAACGCTGCAACAACGTCTCTTTCTTAGGCTCGGCAAGCTTGTTTGGGCCGTGTTTTGCCAGCCGCGCTTCGGCTTCACGGGCAGAAAGCCCAGCTTGATCAGATTCAAAGTGTTTGAGCACCTTAGCGGATTCCTCGCAATAGTACTTCAACTGGAGTCCCTTCCTTTCTTGCATTTCATAATTAATATTTCACCTTGCAGGATGAAAAAACTCATGTGCAGAATATACTGCACATGAGTCTCGTCTTTTCATTTAAGCCAGGCGGTAAGCGCCATGATGTTGAACTTAAACCATGCCGGACGCATGGTAACTACTCCCTCATGAAATATTTAATTATAATTCCATTATACAGATATACCGAGAAAAAGCAAGAGGAGAATGAGCAAAGAATGTGGAGAAGCTGTGAAGAATAGAGTGTGTTCTTTGAAAGGCTGCGAGCTGTGCTAAAAATGCAGAAGATTGACATATCTGCAAATATGACGCTATAATTGACTATTAATAGGAAAAGTTGCAAAGCGTTTTGGTCACTCATCGCGGGGGGAAGCGGTGGGGCTGTAGCGGTTTGTGCGTTGATATGGAGCGCCGAAATGGAACTTAGGAAGTGGCTGGGACGTGAAACAAAAACGCGTGCGGCGGGATATGGTCAAGGTGTCGCGGATTACGATGCTCGTCATTTGCGACATTATTTTGGTTAATTTTGCGTCTTTTCTTGCATTGTGGATTCGCTTTGAATTCGATTACAGATCAATGGCTGAATCCGGATTTCTCGAAAGCATAATCAAAAATGGGCTGCCATATACCGTGGTTGTAATTGCCGTTTTTGTAGCAACAAGGCTTTATACAAGTCTTTGGGAATTTGCAAGTTTTGATGAATTCATACACATTGTAACTGCTTGCTTTGCCGTAGATGCTGTGGGGTACTTGGGCATGGTGCTGTTTGATCTGCCTGTACCAAGGGGCTATCCAATCTTAAATGGCATTTTTCTCGTGATTCTTATTACCGGAATACGATTTTCCTACCGTTTGTTGCGCAGAGGGCGGCGGATAAAAAATGATAGTGCAGGAAAACGCACGATGCTCATAGGGGCAGGGCGGGCTGCGGCATTGGCTCTGCGGGAATTTTCTGGAAGCAGCTATTCTGAAAACCGGGTAGTGTGCCTGATTGACGACGATGCAGCGAAGCAAGGGCGGTATTTGCAGGGGGTAAAAATCGTTGGTGGACAAGCCAGCATCGTAGAAGCGGCGCAAAAATATAACGTTGACGAAATCATTTTTGCGATCCCATCCGCAACCCATCAACAGCGGAAAGAACTGCTCGCGGAATGTCAGAAAACCGGTTGCCGGCTTAAGACGCTGCCGGGTATTTGCCAGGTGGCAAACGGCGAGGTAAGCATTAAAGAAATCCGTGATGTTGAGATTGAGGATTTGCTTGGGCGTGATGCGGTAAAAGTTGATCTCAGCGACATCATCGGTTATATTGGAGGCCGCGTGATTCTGGTCACGGGGGGAGGCGGGAGCATCGGAAGCGAACTTTGCCGGCAGATTGCCTCACATGCACCGCAAACGCTTATTACTTTCGATATTTTTGAAAACAATGCATATGGCATTCAGCAGGAACTCAGGAAAAAATACCCTGCGTTGAATCTCAAGGTACTCATCGGTTCTGTGCGCGACAGGGAGCGGGTGATGCAGGTGTTTGAAACATATCATCCGGAGTTGGTATTTCACGCAGCAGCACATAAGCATGTTCCGCTCATGGAGGATAGCCCCAATGAGGCGATTAAAAACAATGTGTTTGGAACGCTCAACGTTGCGGAAGCAGCGGACCGGTTTTCCGCAAAACGTATGCTGCTCATCAGCACGGACAAGGCTGTGCGCGCAACAAATGTGATGGGTGCATCAAAACGTATTTGTGAAATGATCGTACAGATGATGAACGGCCATTCAAAAACGGAATATGTGGGGGTGCGCTTTGGAAATGTCCTTGGATCGAACGGTTCGGTAATTCCGTTATTTCGTAGGCAAATTGAGGCGGGAGGGCCGGTCACAGTCACGCATAAAGATATTGTTACTTTATGACAATTCCGGAGGCGGCGTCACTTGTGCTGCAGGCGGGGGCATATGCAAAGGACGGTGAGATTTTTGTGCTGGATATGGGCGACCCTGTTCGCATTGATGATCTGGCGCGCAACATGATCCGCCTTTCCGGCTTTGAACCTGATGTAGATATCCCGATTGTTTATACAGGACTTCGGCCGGGCGAAAAGCTTTATGAGGAACTTTTGCTGCAAGAGGAAGGAATGGAGCGGACGCCAAATGAGATGATCTATATTGGTCATCCGCTTGCATTTGATGAAAGCGAACTCAGGCAAATGAGCTGGATATAGACCTGCACACAAAGGAGGGCGTACTTAAGACGGGCGTGCATCATCTGGATGGAGAGGTGGTGCTGGGATATCTGCGCGCACGCACGGATACCGGCATGCCGACGGACCGCAACCGCACAGCGCGCCAACGGCGAATGATGGTGGCAATTTCCAACAAACTGAAAACCGAAGGCAAGCTCAGCATGATCCCGGAACTCATTTCTGCGGCAAGCAGCGGAATTTGGACGAATGCAAGTTTCGCACAAACTGCTGCTTTGGCGAATTATGCTTTGAAAATTTCTCCTGACAGTATTGGCATGCATGTGATGGATGGGTACGTGAACATTACCTATGATTGGGCTTTTTGCTTTGTGCACCAACTGGAACGCATCGCATTGCTGCAATCGGTCTATGGAATCGAAGCGCAGGAACTTCCCTATTGCACGCGCCAGTACGAAAAGTGGCTGCATGAGCATGGGTTTGCAATGTACAAGAGCCTTGCCGTTGCAGAAACGCTGCTGGAGGCGCTGCATGAACAAATTGGCGCCGTGCCGCTTACGGCGGAAAAATCTACGGCATATCATGCCTTTTGGCATGCCTACCAGGATGTGCTTGTAAAAAAGGAGGCGGCAGAGGCTGCGCTGGATGCCGTGGAAAGCACAGCAATTGAGCGTGCGATTGCGGACATGCGTACTGCAGCTGAAGCTGCGGCCGTAGCGTTTGTTTACGAAGAACCGCTGCGCTGGGATTATGACGACGGAAACTGGTGGGCAGATCCCTGCATCAATGAAGTTTTGGTGGATTTTAGGTAAAAACACACGGCTGAAGCTGCGCGGGAGGATCAAAACGGCATGTTGGGGCGGTGCTGCGGTATAATTGATTATTGAAAGGGAAATGCAACGAATTAATGGAGCGGGAGAAAAAACGGAGACGGCTTGCGCCACGGCTGAAAGTGCTGGGTATTATACTTGGAGCACTTCTCATGCTTTGCATTGCCGCATTCATTTACATCAATATAAAACTTGAAAAGCTTGGCACGCTTGCGCCAGAGCAGACACCCATTGCAGAGGAGGGAATGGCGGAGGATGAGATTTACGAGCAGGATGATGTGCCGGCGGGTTCAGAACAAAATGAGAGCGCGGAGAAAATGGAGCCTGAGGATGTTGTTTGGGCAGAGGACCCTGCAGACCCGGAAGCCCTAAGCATGGTAACCAACATCCTGCTTATCGGGCAGGACAGGCGGCCGGAAGAGAGCGGAACAACGCGTTCAGATGCGATCATGATTGTGAGCATGAACGCTGAAACGAAAAAAGTGACCTTGGTTTCCATCATGCGCGATACTTACGTTCAAATCCCAGGCCATGTGGATAACCGCATTAACGCAGCATATCGATTCGGAGGCGCTTCGCTTTTGTACGAAACGATTGAAAAAAACTTTGGTCTGAAGATTGACGGTACAGTCGGCGTAGATTTCAGTGGCTTTGTGGATGTAATCAATGCTGTAGGCGGTGTGGACATTGACCTGACGAGCGCCGAGGCGGAGCACCTGAGCGGCGTACATCCCAACCTGCATGCCGGCTTGAACCGCTTAAACGGTGAGGAAGCGCTTTCTTATTCGCGTATCCGACACCTTGCAGGGGGGCGATAGAATGCGCACGCAACGGCAGCGAAACGTAATAACTTCTTTGATCAACCGTTTCAAAAGCAGCAGCCTCACAGAACTCAACAAGCTTATCGACACGGTGTTGCCCCTCGTTTCCACAGATCTTGGCAATCTGGAGCTTATACGCTATGCCGCAATGGCGCTTACCATGGAGCTTGGCGACCTGCGCTCTTATGCAATCCCCGCAGAGGGCGCATACAAACCCGCCCGGATCCGCGGCATGGCCGTTTATGTACCTGATTTGGGAAAGACGTGGGAGGCGCTTGCTGAAATGCTGCATAGCGGCGGCTAATGGGACTGATATTGCTTGCCCATTGGATGGCGTATTATACCGGCATAGGAGCAAATATGAAGCGGATGATTGATACGGAGACGTTTTTAGCGCAATGCCGTGAACGGCTCAATGCGGGGGAAACAGTCCCCCTTGTGGTGACGGGGGGCAGCATGACACCGTTCCTTGTACATAAAAGGGATGCAGTTTTGCTTTCCAAAATTGATGCGCCTGTGCGGCGCGGCGACATCATTCTGTATACGCGCGCTCCCGGGCTTTTGATTCTACACAGGGCATGCCACATCAAGCCGGAAGGGGTTTACTTTGCCGGAGATGCTCAAACCCGGCTTGAAGGACCTGTTGCACAGGAGCGAATGGTGGCACGTGCGGTGGCGGCAACCCGAAAGGGAAAGCAGATCGCCCCCGGAAGCTTTTGGTGGGAATTTTTCCGCGGATTCTGGCGTTGGGTCCGTCCTGCCCGGCCGTTCTTTATGGGGGCATATGGGAAAGTACACGCGCTTGCGGGCCATAAGCATGAGCAGCACCGAAAGCAATGAAAAATGGGGATAGGGATGTTTAAAAATGAAACCGCGGCAACCCATTCAGGAATGATTGATATTCATGCGCATATCCTTCCGGGTTTTGACGACGGTGCAAAAAGTCTATCGGATGCGATGATCATGGCGGAAATGGCGGCGGAAAGTGGGGTAAGCACCATTGTGGCCACGCCACATGTGCATTCCAGTGAAAGCGTGGGTTTGGAAATGGTGGAAGCCGGGGTAAAAGCGCTGTGTCAAAAACTGCTTGCAGCCGGTACGGAGATCGCCGTTTTCCCCGGCATGGAGATCATGGCGGATGATGCTGCACCAAGCCTTCTTACAAAAGGCAAATTGGGAACGCTTAATGCATCACGGTATCCACTTTTGGAATTTGCGTTTTCCGAACAACCGAAGCGCATGACGCGGCTTTTGATGCGCACGGCATCAGAAGGATTTGTGCCGATTATAGCACATCCGGAACGGTATTATGCGGTTCAGGATATGCCCGAACTTGCTGCCGGTTGGGCCAGATCCGGGCTTTTACTTCAGCTTGACAAAGGGAGCCTTTTCGGACGAATGGGAGAAAGGGCGGCGCGCTGTGCGCGGGCGCTGCTGAACATGCGGTGCATACATGTGATTGCAAGCGATGCACACGGCCCCGCAGAACGGACGGCATCGCTCTATAGAACGCAGGAATATGTGGCTTTACGGTATTCCTATGAATACGCGCAACTGCTTTTGGAGGTGAACCCGCGCGCGATCCTCCTGAACCAACCGGTGCTTCAACCTGCCTTGGAAGGCATTTGAAAAAGGGAACTTTCCGAAGAAGGGAATTTGGGTAGATGAAAACAATACAAAAGATCGGGATTGCTGCCGCCTTTGCACTGGCGGTCGGGATTGCGGCAGGGTATCATTTTTTTGTAGAGAAAAAGGAAGATAAAACGCCGCCGGTAATCAAGTGTGACTTCAACCAAATCAAGGCAAGCATCGAAACACCCATGGAAGATCTGCTTCTTGGCGTTACGGCATGGGATGAGCGTGACGGCGATGTAAGCGAATCCCTGTTCGTTGAAGGGGTGTCCAAATTTATCGACCCCGGAAAGAGCCGCGTTACCTTTGTAGCTCTGGACCACAGCGGCAACGTTGCAAAACATGATTGCGAAATAGTATATGAAGACTATACTCGTCCAAAGTTTTACCTGAAGGACGAACTGCGCTTCTCTACGATGGGGAATGGCATGATCCTTGATGTGGTAGGAGCGTCAGACTGCCTGGATGGTGATATTTCCAACGATGTCAAGATGACCGTTACGGGCGGCAGCCTTTATTCGGCTGGTACATGCACTGTACAGTTCCGTGTTACAAACAGCATGGGAGATACGGTTTACCTGGAAGCGCCCGTCACAATTTTTGATTCCCAACAGCTTTCAGACGCATATGCGCCTGAGATAGGTCTAAAGGAATATCTTGTTTATCTGGACAAAAACCGCCGCTTTGACCCAAAGGGTATGATTGAGAATATAACAGTTCACATGCGGGGCGAAGAATATTATGCGCTCGGTATGGAAGAAGGGGAAACGACCATCCCGATCAGCAGATATGGGCGGAACAATGTAACCGTAGATTCGGATTTGGACACAGCTGAGCCGGGGGTTTATCAAGTGCGGTATACGACAACGATGGATGGATATACGGGTGTCGCTGTTCTTCTTGTGATTGTGGAAGGAGAGGATTGAGCATGGCGGAAGAAGTTAGAAGCACGGATACTGCGCTGAATGCCGACTGGGGCTGTATCTTAAGAAATATTGTGAAACGGTGGTGGATGATTCTGCTTGCGGCTGTAACCGCCGCATCTGGAGCATACATTCTTGCGGCGGAATTCTATCGGCCAACCTACTCTGCTACTGCAACATATGTAGTATCAACCCGTGGAAATTCTACGACGGTCTATTCAAATCTGAACGCAGCATCCGAACTGGTGGCGGCTGTTTTTACGGACATCCTCAACAGCAATGTGTTAAAAGAGCGCGTTGAGGCGGAAACCGGTATGGAGCTTGATGCGACGATCCGTGCAACGCTATTGCCCGATACAAATCTGCTTGATTTGAGAGTGACGGCTGACGGGCCTGAAAAGGCGTTCTTTATCATCCGTTCTTTGATTGAAAACCATGGAATTATCACCTCAAAGGTGATGGAGAACGCTGTTTTACAGGTGCTCAAAGCGCCGCGCGTCCCCACGGTGCCGGATGTTGCGCTTGATAATTATCATATTGCCCAAAAGGCTGCGCTCATCGCTGCTGCAATTGCCGCGTGCATTGTTGGAATTGTATCTTATTTTTCAGATACCTTGAAGAACGCGCGTGAAGCAGAGCATAAGATCGACGCACAGTTTCTTGGGGCGATTTATCACGAACGCAAATATAAAACGTTGCGCGCGCGCATACGGGGGAAAAAACAGGGGCTGTTGATTACTGATCCTTCCGTGGGGTTCCATTTTGTGGAGTCCTATAAAAATTTGCGTACACGCATAGAGCACCGGATGGCAGAAGGCAGCGGCAAAACGCTGTTGGTTACAAGCCTCATGGAAGGTGAGGGAAAATCTACTGTTGCAGCAAATCTTGCGCTCGCGCTTGCACAAAAAAGCAAAAAAGTGATTTTGATTGATTGCGACACGACTGCGCCGGCCATCAATGAACTGATGGGGCTTTCACGCCCCAAAGATCTCCAACTGCGTAGTTTCACACTTGGGTATAGCGGAGAGGTTGAACCGCTTTGGTCAAAAGAATACGGAATGTATCTGCTTCCTGCACGGCCTATGCGCGGCGCAGTCGAGTTTTTTCTGGGCGGCGCTATGGAGGCAATGCTTGTATCGCTGGCCCGAAAAATGGATTACATCATTTTGGATGCCCCTCCGGTTATGGCGGGTCCCGAAACGGAATGCCTCTCTGCGCTTGCACAAAAGGTACTTTTTGTAGTGCAGCAGGATGTGGCCCGGGCAAAGGACGTCAATGATGCGATTGACGCCATAGAAGCCGGGGGAGCGCATCTGATTGGATGCGTACTCAACAATGTGCAGGTATCCCCCTTGTTTAATCGAAGCGAGGAAGGCGGTGCATAGGGGTACGGGTATCGGGATAGATACGGTTATGGCTATGGCAGGCGGTACGGTTACGGAAATTATGGGCGTTACGGATATGCAGGAGAGTATCGCGCAGCCGTTCTTGTACAGGCATTGTTTTCTGTTTTAGGCGTAGTGATGGGGCTTGGCGGAAGCGTTGCATCCAGAGCTCTCATTAATGCGGTGCTGGGCGTTGCGCTTGCACCTGTTTGGTCCGCTGCGGCAGCAATGCTTTGCATGATGCTTGGAAGCATCGGTATGCGTGCGCTTTCCGGCCGGGTGATCGCAAAAATCAGCGTGAAAGTTAAAAATGAATTGGAAGCGGATGTTTTCGAGCAGATTATCGGCGCTGATTGGATGGCGCTCTCCCCCTACCGAAGCGGAGAACTGCTCAACAGGCTCCATGGGGATACCAGAACAGTCGCAGGAAGTATCATCGGGTTTATTCCCAGCTTTTTAGCCGGCTTAGTGCAATTCCTTGGCGCGCTTGCCATAATGCTCTACTATGATGCTTCCATGGCCGCGATTGCACTCATCGGGGTCCCGGCAACAGCGATTCTTTCACGCGCACTCGTAAAGCGCATGCGGCGCTATAATGCCGAGATGCGCCGGATTGACGGAGAGATGATGGCATTTCAGGATGAGGCTTTCAGCAATCTCCAAATCATTAAATCTTTTGGTATTACAGACCTATTTAATTCCCGCATGCGGGAGATGCAAGATAAGTATCGTGATACTTATCTTGCATACAACTGCGCTTGATATGGAGACTGAACGCCGCGTGCTGGAGCGTATCATGCGCTGCAACACAAATCGGACCTGCATTGTTTGCACACACAGGCCCGGGGCGCTGGCCCTTTGCAGCCGCGCTTACCGCATTGTGGGATCGGGCATCAAGGCGGAACGCAATTAGCGCATTATTCAAACAGATCGCGCGAAGCAGGTTTTTCTTCACGCGGGAATATGCTTAGCACTGCGCCGTCATATGCGGCGAGCGCGACAGCGGAAGGATCGGGGTACCCTTGCGCATTCAGCTGTTTCCCCAGCCAAGTTTCGTTGAATCCGATGGCTTTAAGGTTATCATGCAGAATCGACCCGTCCAAAATCAGGCTGACGGATAGATTCTCTGCCTGCAATGTAATTTGCATATCCTGCGGCCGGAGCGGCCTCGTTTCGGACTTTTGCAAGAAGCTTAACTTTCCGTTTGCTTCCAACAGTACAGCATGTAGGTCATTTAAATTAAAAAACCCATTTGTGCGGCATTGCATCAGGAATTCCGAAAGGTCAATATGCGCCTTTTTGAGGTTGGCGCGATAAAACTTCCCGCGGCTGAACAACAGAAGGCTTCCGCCCGACAGGACACGCCGGGCGCGAAGGCTTTTGCTTGTTACAAACGAAATTAGCACGGTAGTTGCAGCGTAGACGACGATTGCAAAAAGGGGCTTCAGCAAGTCCTCCTGCGCGGTTGCCATCTCCGCCGCAATGGAGCCAATCGTAATGCCGTTTACATAGTCAAACATGCTCAATTGTGACATTTGGCGGTTCCCCATCAGCTTTGTTGCAATAAACAGAACGACGATTGAAAAAAAGGCGCCAAGCCCAATTTGTATAAAATCGTGCAACTCCATTCTACGGACTCCTTTCAAGCAGCGCTGTTCATCCCTTTTTTTGTGCTGCTGTTTATGGTATAATTTATATACAGTAGGTAATATCGCACGGAGGGGGAGGTCCCATGGCGTTTTTTTCGGATGGCTTCACAAAAAGCAAGCTCATGGTGCTCTACTTTTTGAATGAGCTTTCCGTTGACCTGACAAAGGAACAGATCGCAACGTTTTCAGCTGCATACGAGTTGATTCCGTATTTTGAGCTGCAAAGTGCGATTTATGAGCTTGAAGAAGAAGGCTTTCTTGCTGCTGTTCCTCGCCCTTATGGCCAAGCATATTGCCTTACACCAAAGGGGAAGGAAACGCTTGGCATGTTTGTGGAGCGGCTGCCGCAATCCGTGCGGGATGACCTTACGGATTACGCCGACGCTTGCCGCGAGAAACTGCGCAGAGAAACACAGTTTTCCGCAGCAAGCGAAAAGGCAGGCGTAGGCGGGGCATACCGCACCACACTGCGTGCGATGGAGCAAAGCGGTGATTTGCTGCAGATTTCCATCCTGCTGCCAGATGCAGCCTCCGCAAAGCATGCGGCGGCTGTTTGGCCCGAACGGGCGCAGGCAATTTATACCGCAATTCTTTCAGAGCTTTTGGCTAAGAAGGAGTGACCTTCTTTAAACAAAGGCAAGCATTTGCTCCATATGTTTTAGGTGGGCGTTCTTGAGCCGCTCGCCCAGTTGAAGTACGGCTTCTTCGGCATCCTCTGCTTCGCGGAGCGCCTTTGTGATGTCAATCAGGCCGGTTACATTCCCCCGCACGAGCATTTCTGCCATATGGGATGACGTTTTGTCGATCCGCAGATGGAGCGCGATGGAAGAAAAAATCGGCTTTTTTTCAAAAGGGCCGTATTCCTGTGCAAGGATGCCATGCGTGTTCAGCGCATCGTGCGCCTCCTGCATGATGGTGTGATATACCGTGAAATGATCTGCCATCAGATTACGGAACGAAGCATCCTCGCAGCGCCTGATAAGCCTGCCGAGAACTGCGCGCTCAAGTTCGGAATTCTTGTAGATTTCCATTAAAAGTTCAGCGTTTTGATCCATTGTGATCACCTCCGCGCTTAGTTTCGGATGTGGCCGGGGAAAATATGCGCGCTTGCAAGAGCGCAAAGCAGTGTATTATACTATTAGTTATGCCAATTACAGAAGTTGGTTTGGCAGTGGAGGAAAAGAATGGCAAAAGATTACAGCGTAAGCGATATCAAAGTCATGGAAGGCCTTGAAGCCGTCCGTATGCGGCCAGGTATGTATATCGGCAGCACGGGAACGCGCGGCCTGCATCATATGCTTTGGGAAATCGTTGATAATGCTGTGGACGAGGCGGCAAATGGGTATGCAAGCGAAATTTCTATTACGCTGCATCGCGACAATTCCGTTACCGTAGAGGATAATGGGCGCGGTATTCCGGTTGGTATCCATGAAAAACTGGGCGTGAGTGGTGTGGAAGTAGTTTTCACGCAATTGCACGCAGGCGGTAAATTCGATAACGCCTCCTATGGCTATTCCGGCGGTTTGCATGGCGTGGGCGCGTCCGTCGTAAATGCGCTTTCGGAGTGGGTAGACGTGGAGGTATGCACCGAAGGCCGCGCATACGAACAGAAGTTCCGCAGCTACCGGGACAGCGAAGGAAAAATGCATTCAGGAAAGCCTGTGACGCCGCTTGCAGAGACGGGAAGAACGCGCAGGCAGGGCTCTAAGATTTCCTTTTTGCCGGATAAAGAAGTGTTTGAAACGCTTGAAATGAATTATGATACCATTGTAAAGCGGCTGCGTGAGCTTGCTTACTTAAACCGAGGTATCCTATTTCGCATTTCTGATGAACGCGAGCGTGGGAAACAAAAGAGTTCGGAATTCAAATTTGAAGGTGGCCTTTCGGATTTTGTAAAATACCTCAATGAGGATAAGACTGCGCTTTATGAAGAGCCGCTGCACATTAAGGGGAAGAAGGATGGCATCCAGGTCGAAATTGCGATGCAGCACAATGATGGCTATTCCGAAAGCATATTTTCCTATGTAAACAATATCCCGACGACCGAGGGAGGCACGCACGAAACCGGTTTTAAAGCCGCATTGACAAAAATCCTGAACGATTATTGCCGCAAGAACGGAATTTTAAAGGATAAGGATCCTTCACTTTCCGGCGAGGATTTCCGTGAAGGCCTAACGGCTGTGATTTCGCTTAAAATGCATACGATCCAGTTTGAAGGGCAAACGAAGACGCGCCTTGGAAACACGGAAGCACGCCCTGCGGTGGAATACGTAATGGGTGAGATGCTCGTGCCGCTGTTGGAAGATTTAAAGAATGCGGATACGGCGAACAAAATTGCGGAAAAAGCTGTGAAAGCCGCTCACGTGCGCGAAACAGCACGCAAAGCGAAAAGCATGGCGCGCGAGAAAAGCAAGCTTGAAAACGCACCGCTTGTCGGAAAGCTTTCCAGCTGTACCGGACGAAACGCGCAGCTCAATGAACTTTTCATCGTGGAGGGCGACTCTGCAGGCGGCAGCGCAAAACAAGGGCGCGACAGGCGCTTTCAGGCGATCCTGCCGCTGCGCGGCAAACCGCTTAATGTGGAGAAAAAACGGTTGGATCAGGTGCTTGCAAATGAGGAATTCCGATCCATTATTACCGCGCTTGGCACGGGGATCGGGGAAGGCTTTACCCTTGAAAACCTGAAGTATAACAAGATCATCATCCTTTCGGATGCAGATCAGGATGGTGCGCATATCCGGGCCATCCTGCTAACGTTCTTTTATCGTTATATGCGCGAACTGATTATGGACGGGCACGTGTACATCGGCCAACCGCCGCTTTATAAGGTTCAAAAAGGCAAGGAAGCGCAATATGTTTATGATGATGCCGCGCTTGCAAAGGCTTTGAAAGGCGTCGGGAAAAACTATACGCTGCAGCGATACAAGGGACTGGGGGAGATGAACCCGGAACAGTTGTGGGAAACGACTATGAATCCCGAACATCGCTCGCTTGTGCAGGTAACCATTGAAGATGCTGCGGACGTTGAACACATCGTCACCATCCTCATGGGGGATAAGGTTGCGCCGCGCAAGGAATATATCAGCGAATTTGCAGATTTCAATAAACTGGATACGTTTGAAAGCCGGGTTGCTGCGCAGCCTGTACAGGAGGGATAACGCGAATGGCAAGAAAAAACGATACACCGCCCACGACGCTTGGGGAAAGAATTGTCATCCGCGGCATGGAGGATGTGATGCACAACTCCATGATTCCCTATGCGGAGCATGTTATTTTGGAACGCGCTCTGCCGCGTGTAGAGGACGGCTTAAAACCGGTGCAGCGCCGTATCCTTTACACGATGATGGGCCTTGGCGTAACACCGGACAAGCCGCACAGGAAGAGCGCGCGCATTGTGGGCGATTGCCTTGGTAAATATCATCCGCATGGCGACAGCTCGGTTTATGATGCAATGGTGCGCATGGCGCAGAACTTCAATATGCAAATGCCGCTTGTGGATGGGCATGGCAATTTCGGTTCTGTGGATGGCGACAGTGCAGCTGCGATGCGCTATACGGAAGCACGCATGACGCCGCTTGCGCTGGAGCTTCTTCGAGACATCGAAAAGGATACCGTGAAGTTCAGCCTGAATTTCGACGATACGCAAAAGGAACCGGATCTGTTGCCGGGCCGCTTCCCGAATCTGCTTGTGAATGGGGCAAGCGGCATTGCGGTTGGCCTTGCAACGAATATCCCGCCGCATAATTTCAACGAGGCAATCAATGCCGTGATTGCTCAGATGGATCATCCGGACATCAGCCTTGACGAACTGATGAAGATTATCCCATGCCCGGATTTTCCTACCGGAGCCTATCTTCTTGACTCCGAGGAAATTCGCGCTGCATACGAAACAGGGCGCGGCAAGCTAACGATGCGGGCAAAAACAGAAATTGAAACGCTCAAAAACGGGAAAAGTCTCATCGTTGTGCATGAACTGCCATATCAGGTCAATAAAGCAAAAGCGCTTGAGGAAATCCTTCGCGTCGCACAGGAGAAAAAGACGCTTTTTGCCGGCATCAGCGACATTCGGGATGAATCTGACCGCATGGGAATGCGCGCCGTAATTGAAGTCAAAAAGGATGCGGATGCGGAAAAAATCCTGCAATACCTTTATAAATACTCCGATCTTCAAATGACGTTCGGCGTGAACATGGTCGCGATTGCAGAGGGAAAGCCGCAGCAGATGGGCTTGAAAAAACTGATCGCTTATTACATCGCCCATCAGGAAGATGTCGTCACGCGGCGCACGCAGTTTGATCTTGATGCAGCCGAGCGGCGCGAGCATATCCTTGAGGGCCTGATGGTAGCCATCCTCAACATTGATGAGGTGATTGCGCTCATCCGCGCATCCAAAACGCCGAAAGAAGCGCGCGATGGATTGATGCAGCGCTTTGCTTTGAGCGAAATTCAGGCGCAGGCGATCCTCGATTTGCGTCTCCAACGCTTAACGAATCTGGAATTGTTGGCAATTGAAAAAGAATACAAGGATGTCAAAAAGAAAATCCAGGAGCTCAAAGCGATTTTGAATTCCAAAGACAAGCTGCGCGCTGTCATTAAAGCAGAATTGACAGAGATTCGTGATCAATACAGTACGCCTCGGCGAACAAGGCTGATCCACGCGGAAAAAACGGATGTTGTACCCGAACTTGAAACCAAAGTTTCGGAGGATGCGTTTGTTTTGTTGCTGGATGGCGCGCGCATCCGCCGTAGCTCCAAACGGATGCAGCCTGCTGAAGGCGAGCGCGTGCTTGCAGCGGTTGACAGCAGAACAGACCGGCGCATCAAACTGTTCACAAACCTTGGTGCGTGTTTTACGCTCCCTGTGGATGAAATCCCAGAATCCAAACCGGGCGGACGGCCGACGAACCTGAATTCCATCCTGACGCTGGAAAAGGACGAAGTGGTCGTCGCCTGCATGGAAGAAGTGCAATCCGGCGCGCTCTATTTCTTTACAAAGCAGGGAAATGTAAAGTTGACGGATGCTGCGGAGTATCTGACGCGCACACGCCGCGTGCAGGCGATTACACTCAAGGATGGAGATGCTTTACTGGGCGTGCAGCCCCGCAAGGCAGATACGATCCTCCTCATCACAAGGCTTGGCATGAGCATCCGTTTTGAGACGGACTCCGTGCCGCAGATGGGACGGGTGGCCGGCGGCGTAAAATGTATCAAGCTTGATGCGGGAGACGAAGTCTGCTTCTTCGAGCAAATCGGTGAGGATGGTGAAATCCTGATCCTGACCGACCGTGGCTATGCGAAACGCAGCTTCGTGTTCGATTATGATGTGCAGGGGCGCAACGGCAAGGGCCTTAAAACGTTTGACTTTAAAAAGAACGGCAGCAACGGAACCTGCATTGCAGCAGCTTTTTATGTTAAAATGCCGTTTGACTTTATCGTGGAACAAAAGCATGGCACGAAGACGGACGTTAACACAGAACTCGTGCGCATTGATGCGCGCGCCGGAAAAGGAATGCTGTTGGTGATGGCGCTTCTGGATGATGTTGTTACTTTCGCATATCCGAAGCAGGAAGCTGACACATAACAAGCGCGTTTTGTTCATACCTATAACCATTCCAAACGAATGGAGAAATATGATATGGACAAAGGATACGAGAACAACCGCGCGCGCATGGCGGGAACGATTGTTGGGGATGTAAGGTTGGATCACACTTTGTATGGCGAAGCATTTTATTCGATGCAGCTTTCGATTCCCCGGTTGAGCGGCGTAATGGATGTCCTGCCGCTGATTGTACCGGGAAGGCTGTTCAACCAGCTGCCGCAGGAAGGAGATCTCATAGAGATCGAGGGGCAGGTGCGCTCCTATAATAAACGTATTGCAGAGGGTAGTCGCCTGATGGTGACGCTCTTTGCGCGCAGTTTCCTCATGCAGGCTCCTGAAACGTTTGAACCGCGCAATGAGGTTATGCTTTGCGGGTATCTTTGCAAACCTGCAAATTTTCGGACAACTCCCTTTTCCAGGGAAATTGCGGATCTTTTGCTTGCGGTGAACCGTTCTTATCATAAGTCCGATTATTTGCCGTGCATTGCATGGGGGCGCAATGCACGCTTTACACGCAGCCTTTCGGTGGGAGAGCGCATCTGCCTTACGGGGCGCCTGCAAAGCCGCGCTTATCAGAAATGCTATGAGGACGGCACGGTTGACGAACGGACGACGTATGAGGTTTCCTGCTCATCGCTCGAGCTGATGTCATAAAATAAAGTGTTTACAAGGGAGAAGAAGCAATGCGTATTGTGCGTGCAGCGTATCAAAACGAACGATTCTATGCTATTTTAGAGGCGGAGCGGGTAATCCGGCTGACGGGTATGCCCTATGCAGGCATCGTGCGGGACGGACGGGAATATGCGCTTGAGGGCGTCCGGCTGATTGCACCTGCGGAGCCTACAAAAATCGTATGCGTCGGGAAAAACTATAAGGCACATGCGGACGAGATGAAGGAAGGGCAGCCTGAAGAACCCTTGCTGTTCCTGAAACCCAGCACCTGTATTGTTGGAAATGAAGAAGCGGTAGTATACCCTAACCTGAGCAAGCGCGTGGATTATGAAGCCGAGCTTGGCGTGGTTATCGGCAGGGCAGCACATGCGGTTCAACCCGGCCATGCACACGAATATATTTTCGGCTATACCTGCCTGAATGATGTTACAGCACGCGATATTCAGAAGGGTGACGGACAATGGACGCGCGGCAAGGGCTTTGATACCTTCTGCCCGATCGGCCCCTGGATTGAGACGGAATTCGATGCGGGAAACGCCCGTGTGCGCTCTATATTAAACGGTGAGGTGCGGCAGGATTCTACCACAGCGATGATGACGCACAGCATTGATAAACTCATCTGCTATATGTCCGCCTGTATGACATTGCTTCCGGGCGATGTGATTGCAACCGGCACTCCGGAAGGGATTGGCCCAATGCAGCGCGGGGATGTGATTGAAGTGGAAATTGAAGGAATCGGAACGCTGAAAAACAGGATTGTTTAGCCGTTTTGAAATTTGAGAAACAAAGGATGAAACCTGCCCTATGGCAATGGATGGATTGAACCTGCATGCGTCTGTGCTTGAAATGCAACGGGCAATTGTCGGAGGAAAAATAGATAAAGTGCAACAGCCCGAACGTGACGAACTGCTGTTGGGCGTGCATGCGGGCGGCGGCAACTTCAAACTGCTGCTTTCGGCATCAGCAGCGAATACGCGGGCGCACCTTACGCAAATAAAACGGAACAATCCGGTTGATGCGCCGATGTTCTGCATGCTGCTGCGCAAACGAATTTTGGGCGGCAGGATTATTTCGGCCGAGCAGCCGAGCTTTGACCGCGTGCTGGTCCTGACAATTGAAACGCATAATGATCTGGGCGACCTCGTGCCCTATCAGCTGATTTCAGAGATCATGGGGAAGCATTCCAACATTGTGCTTGTGAACGAACGCGGCGTGATTGTGGATGCGATCCGCCACGTTGGCGTGGGGATGTCCAATGTGCGCCTGATTTTACCGGGAATTCCGTATGAGCTTCCGCCGCAGCAGGATAAAATGGATCCGCGCAGAGCGGAAAAAGCGGATTTCCTTCAGGCGCTTTCACAGGGGGGACGCGTTGATAAGCGGCTTTCGGGCGCGTTTTTTGGCCTTGCTCCCGCAATGGCTGCTGCGCTCGCCGCGCGTGTAACGGAAGAGACCACCTGCGAAGCGCTTGACGGCGCAACACGGGGTGACCTTGCAGAAAGCCTTTTTACGTTTTATCGCGCACTTGAGGCAGAAGAGTTCACGCCAACGCTTGCGCTCAATGCGTTCGATGAACCCATCGCGGTATACCCGTTTGTGCCAAGCGATGTGCGCTCCCGCCCCGCCGAAAGCATTGGCGCAGCATATGATGCTTTTTGCGCGCAGCACGATATTTATGAACGGATGCAGCGCCATGGGGCGTCGGTTCGCAAGGTGCTGCAAAACAATATTGAGCGCTGTGAAAAGAAGCTTTCGTTGTATGCGGAAGCCATGAACGCAACGCAGAGCATGGAACGGAACCGCCTTTACGGCGAGCTGCTTACGGCAAACCTGCATTCCCTCAAGCAGAACGTAAAAGCGGCAGCTGTGCTCAATTACTATCTTGACCCGCCCGCTATGATTGAAATCCCGCTTGATCCACGGTTTTCCATTGGCGATAATGCACAGCGGTACTATAAAAAATATCAAAAGCAGAAGGCGGCGCGCGATATGGCGGGCGCGCAACGTGAGCAGACGCTTGCGGAGCTTGCGTATCTGGAAGGCCAGCTGGACAACCTCGGAAAATGTGCGGGCGATGCGGAGCTTTCGGAGCTTGTGGAAGAACTTCGGGAACAGGGGTATCTCAAACGGGAAAAAGGAGCAAAAAAAACGAAGAAGCAGGAAGCGTCCAAACCCATGTGCTTTCAGGCTTCAGACGGATGCGCACGCATCTACGTCGGCAAAAATAACCGCCAGAATGATACTCTGACGCTGCGCTTTGCAGAGGGGGAAGACATCTGGATGCATACGAAGAACATTCCCGGCTCGCATGTCATCATCAAATGCAATGGAGAGCCGTCTAATCAGACGCTTCATGAAGCCGCGATGCTTGCTGCATATTACAGCCGTGCACGGGGCGGAGCAAACGTGCCGGTGGATTATACGCCGCGGAAATACGTAAAGAAGCCCGCCGGGGCAAAGCCGGGTATGGTGATTTACTCCACCAACCGTACGGCCTATGTTACGCCGGAGGAGGCGCTCATCAAAACCTTGAGGCCGGTTGCACCATAATTGCCGCGTCAGCCTCTGATACCGTCATTTTCCCTCCATACATCGAATAAGCTTATGGTAAATAAGCCTGAAATGAATGGAGGGTCTTTTATGTTCAAAAGGCTTTTATGCGGCCTTGCCGCGATAGTTTTGCTTGCCTCTGCGGCAGGATGCAGGCAGGAGGCGGTGGGTGATCCGTTAGAAAACAAGGCGGACGGACAGAATCTGGAACATAGCGCCAACTCAGGAAACGAGGGATACCGGCGCACGGTGCTGTATTATGCGACGGACGATGGCTTTGTTGTTCCCGTCATGAAAATGATTCCCTGGGAGGAGGGCATCGGAAAAGCTGCGCTCGGCTATTTGATGGATACGGATGCGAACCGTGCTTCTGCTGCACTCATGGGCTTGAAAACAGTGATCCCGGAAGGCACAGAACTTTCCCTGCGCATTGACAGCGAGGGAGAAGCGACACTTGATTTTTCCGGCTTTACGCCACATGCCTCAGTTGAAGAGGAGCGCACGATGGTGACGGCAGTCGTTAACACGCTTGCGGAGTTTTCTTCCATTGATTCCGTGCGCATCACGCTGGATGGGCAGAAGGTTTCTACGCTTCCGAATGGAACGAATGTAAAGCAGGCCATGACGCCGTTTGCGCTAAACACGGAAGATGGGGAAATCAGTGCTGGCACGGAAGGCGCAACGGCGCTTACGCTTTATTTCCCTAACCGCAGCGCAAGCCTGAATGTCCCCGTAACGCGCTATACGGAGGAGGGCTCAGGCATTGAAACCGCAATGCGTGCGCTCATCAAAGGGCCGGAAAACGCTGCGCTGCGCTGCTGCTTTCCGGAAGGGACAGAGCTTATTTCGGCCGATCTGTTTGATGGAGTGGCCACTGTCAACGTAAGCGCAGAGTTCCTTTCGGCCCAATATACCGAAGGGCTCGATGCCGCAGCATATACGACGATGTATCTGACCGCCAACGCTTTGGAGCCTATTTATGAACTCAACATTCTTGTAGAGGGCGAGCCGTATGAATTCAACGTTGCGGTCAGTGCGCCGCTGTATGTGAACGAGTTCGCTTCTCTGGGTGGATGAAACAGAAAAAGTGTGTTACAATGCATAGGATGCGGCGTATGGCGCATCCTAACTTATTTTAACGACGGAGAAAAAAGACGAATGAGGCTTGTTATCGCATCCAACAATGCGCATAAGGTCGCGGAGATCAAAGCGATCCTTGCACCGTACTATGATGAAATCCTGTCCCTGAAGGATGCCGGCATTACAATTGACGTAGTGGAGGATGGGGAAACCTTTGAGGATAATGCCCGCAAAAAAGCGGAAGAAGTGCTCGCTGTGGCGCATGCGGATGCGGTCCTGTCGGATGACAGCGGCCTGATGGTAGATGCGCTCGGCGGTGCGCCCGGCGTTTATAGCGCACGCTATGCCGGCGAGGGGCATGACGATGCTGCGAACAACGCAAAGCTGCTTGAAGCCATGCAGTCTGTGCCGGACGGCGCGCGCGCATGCCGGTTTGTAAGCGCAATCGCGCTTGCGCGGCGCGGGCGTGAAACGCTGATACGGTTGGGTGAAGTGGAAGGAACGCTCTTGCGCGCACCGCGCGGCATAGACGGCTTCGGCTACGATCCGCTGTTCTATTATGAGCCCGCTGGAAGAACATTTGCAGAACTCAGCGCTTGCGAAAAGAACCTTGTCAGCCATCGCAAACGCGGGCTTGAAGCCGTGCGTGCGGCATTGGAAGCGGAGCGAGCATAAGAATGCGCATCGGTGTAATCAGCGACACGCACGGATCTGCTTTTGGCATTGAGCGCGCGGTTCGGGCGCTCCCGGATGTTGAAGCGTGGATCCATCTGGGCGATGTTGTCCCGGATGTGCGCACACTGGAAAAACGTGCCGGCGTGCCGGTATATTCTGTGCGCGGCAATTGTGATTTTGATGCGCGCCTCGCTGCGGAGCAGGTCTTGACGCTTGCGGGCGTGCGTATTTTTGCATGCCACGGACACCAATATGGCGTCCGCTATGATCGTACCCGCCTTTTCTACCGTGCAGAGGAGCTCCAATGCACGCTTGCGCTTTACGGGCATACGCATGTTTCACTGCTTGAAGCGAGCGGCGCGTTGCTTGCGCTCAATCCAGGAAGCCCCACATCACCAAGAGAAGGGCGCGCACCTTCAGCCGCCCTTCTCAAAATTGAAACCGGAACGATATATCCGGAAATCGTGTTGGTCTAGCGGGAACAGCAGCAGATGTCAGGCATGAGTGCGCCAGAGCACGAGCTTCTTTTCCAAATAGGCAACGCCGTAATACATGACGGCTGCAAGTACGCAGAGCACAACGATGCTTGTCATCACGAGGTCGAGCTTAAAAACCTGGCCGCCATACACGATTAAATAGCCGAGACCGGCCTTTGAAACAAGATATTCGCCGACAATTACACCAACCCAGCTCATGCCCACGCTGATTTTAAGCGCGCTCATAATCGTAGGAACTGATGCCGGAAGAACGACCATCGTTAGGATCTGCAATTTACTGGCGCCGAGCGTGCGCATCAAAAGCTGCTTCTCTCCGGTAATCTCATTAAAGCCAACAAGCACGCTCATAATGGTTACAACAAGAGAGATCAAAAGAGCCATCACGATGATGCTCTTTACGCCCGCACCAAACCAGACGATTAAAATCGGTCCAAGCGCAATTTTAGGCAGCGCGTTAAGCACCACGAGATAAGGGTCTAAAATGCGCGAAAGCGTTTTGCTCCACCAAAGCAGGATAGCAACCAGCGTGCCGAAAAGCGTTCCGAGCACGAACCCTACAACGGTTTCATACAGCGTAATCCAAATGTGCTCAAACAGTTCGCCGTTTGCGTAAAGCCGCATAAGCGTATCCCAGATCCGGGAGGGGGAACTTCCGATAAACGGATCGATCACACCTGTGCGCGCAAATACTTCCCAAAGCACAACAAAACCGACCAAAATCAGATAGCGTGCAATGGTTATGAAACGCTCCTTCCGATCAATTGCGAGCAAATATGCCGCATGCTCCGGTGAACAATTATTGGGCAGACGTTTTTTCATATCCATCAAGCTCCTTCCAAATCATATCGAAGTAATCCTTGAATTCCGGTGCATTTCGCCTGCCGAGCGGGGAGTTGTCCCCTGAAAGGCGGATAATGTGTTCGTGCTTAAGCGTTGCCGGTCGGCTGGAAAACACGAGCACACGGTCGCTCATGGAAATCGCTTCCGAAATATCGTGTGTAACAAGAATCGCCGTTTTCCCTTCACGGCGCAGAATGGAATGAATTTCATCCGCAACGCGCAGGCGTGTTTGATAATCAAGCGCGGAAAACGGTTCATCAAGCAGCAACAATTCCGGGGATGTGGCGAGCGTCCGAATCAGGGCGACCTTTTGCCGCATTCCTCCGGAAAGCTGCCGGGGATAATGATGGCGGAATTCGGAAAGGCCATAGGTATCCAACAAAAAAAGTGCATAGGCGCGGTTTTCGGGCGTTGCCATGCGCTTTACTTCAAGCCCAAGCATAATATTGCCCTCAATTGTGCGCCAATCCAACAAGTGATCACGCTGCAGCATATATCCGGGCTTTTTATCATCATATATATGAATTTCGCCCTCCGAGGGCTCCATTAATCCGGCGAGAAGGGAAAGAACGCTTGTCTTTCCACAGCCGGACGGGCCGACGATTGCTACAAATTCCCCCTGGTTTATCTGAAAGCTCAAATGTTCGATCGCGCGCGTTTCAGCGGTCGGTTCATGATATGTGAGGCAAACATCGTTTGCTTCAACAAGCATATGCGCCATAGTTTTCCTCCATAAATACAAGAGTGATATACGATACTGTATTCTGTAACAGCCCTCTGCGTGAACCGTTCCGGAAAGGTGCGCGTATAATAAAAATAAAGAACACATAGAGGATAATGGAGGGAATGCCGATGCAAAGAAGGCCTGCCATGGTGCATATCAAAAAACGATGCGTGAAGCGGAGGACATTGCGCTGCGCATTGCTATTCCTCCTGCTTACGATCATATTGCTCTGCTGCGGGATCGGTTTTTTCCTTTCGCTGCTTCTCTCAGGCGCAGTTGTGCTGATCATTCAGATGCTGCTGAGAACATAAAAAATGGAAAAGAAAAGACGGCGTAATCAAACGCCGTCCCAAAAAGCCTAATGGTGTGATCAGAAGCTGCGTTCAACCTTGCCGGAACGAAGGCAACGTGTGCAAACGTTCATCTTACGCGGCGTACCGTTAACAACGACACGAACGGTTTGAACGTTGGGGGCCCAAGCGCGCTTGGACTTCCTGTTGGAATGGCTGACCAAATTTCCGGACATCATTCCTTTATTGCATACTTCGCAAAACTTACCCATGCTTTTACACCTCCTTACCGACTGTAAGCGTAGTTCGGAATCAAACAGTGCTATTCTAACACGCCGCATACGCTTTTGCAAGTATTTCTTGAAGTTTTTGGCGATACAAACCGTTTCATAAAAACAAATTGCTGTGTAAATGCTTTTATTGAAATGCGCTCCCACGCATAATATAATGCGTCAAATCAATCGCTCAGGATGCAAGGACAGCTGGAACGGGGGGTGATTATCTGTAATGATGGCAATTACGGCTCTGCCCGCGTAATTTAAAAAACGGCGTATATTACGAGGTAAAATAACGGGGTAAATATAGTAACAAGAAAGTATTGGTTTGACATCGAGCGCCATCCCGTTCAAAGTTAAAAAAATTTATTTCCATTTAAACTTTGAACGGAACACACATAGTTTACGCCCTTTTTTCGCCGTTTTCGGAAAGCATCGCCAAGCATAAAGGCGTATCACAGGCAAATACTAAAACCACATCAAACCGCGAAAGGAGGAACGAACCGTGAGCTTTCATTATGAGGATGAATACCTGCCTGTGAATCAGAAGCAGCAGAAGAACCGCAACGAACAGCAGGGGCAAAACAAGCAGCGCCAGCAGGAGCAAAAGAAGCGACAGGGCCAGCAGCAGAATAAGACTGAATTCTAAACGCAAATAACCAAAAAAGATGGGCAAGCCTGCGCGTTGCCCATCTTTTTGTTGTATGGAATAAACAATCCCGTGTTTTTCTGAGAAGATGGAATCTTTTTAAAGCCCCATTTCCTGTTTGACTTCCGCAAAGCAGCGAACGGCAAAATCCAGATCTTCTCTGGAATGGCCGGCGGAAACCTGCGTGCGGATGCGCGCCTTGTTCATCGGCACAACAGGGTAAGAGAAGCCGACGACATAAACCCCTTTTTCAAGCATCCGGGCTGCAAATTCCTGTGCGATTTTCGCATCATAAAGCATTACCGGAACGATTGGGTGCGTGCTTTCCGGCACATCAAAGCCCAACTTGCCAAGCTCAGCACGGAAGTATGCCGTGTTCTCGTGCACCCTGTCCCGCAAAGCGGTGGATTCAGTGAGCATATCGAACACCTTGAGGCTTGCTGCGCAGATTGCAGGGGCGAGCGTGTTGGAAAACAGGTATGGCCGGGAACGTTGGCGCAGCAGGTCGATGATCTCCTGACGTGCAGCGGTATATCCGCCGCTTGCGCCGCCGAGCGCCTTGCCGAGCGTACCGGTGATGATGTCCACCCGGCCCATTACGCCGCAATGCTCATGCGTGCCGCGTCCATGCTCGCCCATAAAGCCAACTGCATGGCTGTCATCTACCATAACGAGCGCGCCGAATTCATCCGCAAGGTCGCAGATGGCAGGCAGGTTTGCGATGAAACCATCCATGGAAAAAACGCCGTCGGTCGCAATAAGCTTTATTCTGCAATCGCTTGCCGCTTCAAGCTGGGTGCGAAGATCTGCCATATCATTGTTCTTGTAGCGGAAGCGCTTTGCTTTGCACAGCCGCACGCCGTCAATGATGCTCGCATGGTTCAGTTCATCGGAAATAACAGCATCTTCCGGCCCAAGGAGCGTTTCAAACAGGCCGCCGTTTGCATCAAAACACGAAGAATAAAGAATTGTGTCATCCATTCCCAGGAAATTTGCAATTTTGCGTTCAAGCCGCTTATGAATTTCCTGCGTGCCGCAAATAAAACGGACGGAAGAAAGGCCAAACCCCCATTCGTCATAGCTGGCCTTTGCAGCCTCAATCAAGGCCGGGTGGTCGGAGAGGCCGAGGTAGTTGTTTGCGCACATGTTGAGCACGCCGTGCGCCTTCGTTGTGTCAATGCGTGCCTTTTGTGGTGTGGTGATAATGCGTTCCTCTTTGAAAGTTCCCGCCGTGCGGATGGACTCGAGTTCGTTTTGGAAAAACTGAAGCGCCTCTTTCATAAAACCGTCCCTCCTGATCATAAAGTTTATTTTGTCCAGTCCAAGATGACCTTGCCGGAGTGTCCGCTGTTCATAGCTTCAAAGCCCTTTTCATATTCTGTATAGTGGAAGCGGTGCGTAATAATGGGGGAAAGGTCCAAACCCGCCTCAATCATCGCCATAAGTTTGTACCAGGTTTCATACATCTTGCGGCCATAAATCCCCTGCAACGTAAGCCCTTTGAAAATAACATCATTCCAGTCAATCACAGTGCCGGGGCCGGCAATGCCGAGCAAAGCAACTTTACCGCCGTTGCGCATGGACTTGAGAAGCTGATTCAGCGCAGCGCCGTTTCCGCTCATTTCAAGGCCAACATCGAACCCTTCCACCATACCTTGTTCGCGCATGGCGTCCTCCAGCTTGTCATGCGCGAGATTCACTACGGCATGCGCGCCCATCTGCTTTGCAATATCAAGCCTGTATTGGTTTACATCGGTCACGATGACGCGCCGGGCTCCATTTTGGCGGCAAATGCCCACGGCCATCATGCCGATTGGGCCTGCGCCCGTGATAAGCACATCTTCGCCGACCACATCAAACATGGTGGCAGTATGCGTTGCATTTCCGTAGGCATCGAAAAAGGATACGATGTCTTCCGGGATGTTTGCAGGAATGCGAATTACGTTTGTTTCCGGAATGCAGAGGTACTCTGCGAAAGCGCCATCCCGGTCAACGCCAACGCTGCGTGTGAACTTGCACCATTGCCCATTTCCGGCCCGGCAGTTGCGGCAATGCCCGCAAACGATATGACCTTCGCCGGACACAATATCCCCGATCGAATAATCAGAAACGCCGGGGCCGAGAGCCGTGATTTCTCCCACATATTCGTGGCCGATTACCATTGGTGGCCTAATATGCTGCTGGCTCCATGGATCCCAGTTATAGATGTGCACATCCGTCCCGCAAATCGCTGTTTTATGGATCTTGATCTGCACTTCCCCGATGCCCGGCTGCGGCACAGGCACACGTTTTAACGTAAGACCTTTGCCGGGCGCTTCTTTTACGAGAGCATCCATCATCGTTTGCATAGCAGTGACACCTCCTCAATAAAATGTCTTTGTAAGACAGACACATTATATATCATAGAATGCAGAATAAGCAATTGGTATAGCAAAAAAATAAGGTATTTTTCAAAAGAAAAAAACAAGCGTCCGCAATAAACGGACACTTGCTCGATCGAAGATGTGCGCCCGGATTCAAGCGGCCCGGTAAAGAAGGATGGGGGAAAGAGGTGATTTTTCCGTCGGTCGGTTGATGATGTAATAAACGCCATCCTGCTTTACAACGGCAAATCCATCGGAAAACGGTTGGGCCTCCTCATAGGCAGGCTGAATTATGTATTTTCCATCGGTTCCGATATACCCCCAGAGGTCGCTCGTGGCATCCTTAACTGCTGCAAGTCCACCCAAAAAGGACTGCGCTGCGGCGAAGGCATTGGGGATAACCAGCACGCCCTTCGTATTAATATATCCCCAAAGGCCATCCTGACACACGGCCGCATAGCCGCCGTGAAAGGAAAGCGCTTCCTGATATTTTTCCTTAAAGGCGGTTTGACCGCGGCTGTTAAGATAATAGGAACTGCCTTCCTCGCGGATCAGAGCAAACCCTTCACAAAACGGGCTGCCATACTGGCGGGAGCTAAGCGTTGCTATTTTTTCTCCGACTTTGTCTATGATATAGCTGTTATCCGATTCTGAGCGCACAAACGCAACGTCTTCTGAAAAATCACCCGCTGCCGTCCACTTCTGTGAAACGGCAATGTCGCCGTTTACATCGATGTAGCCGTAGCTTGCCGCACTGCGTGCAATGGCACGCCCGCAGTGGAAGCTGCCAACCTCGCGGAATTTATAGTCGATCACCAGCGTTCCATTTTCGTCGATGAACCCCCATTTTCCACCGGATTCCACCGCAGCACGGCCCTCGGAAAACGCCTCTACAGCTTCCCATATGGGTTCAACAATCCAAATACCGTTTTTTGCGAGAAGGCCGTAATAGCCATTTTCAGCTGCAAAAGCCGTCGCGCCGTCAAACTCGCAGGCAGCGGAGAAGCGAGGTTCTATGGCAACCTCTCCTTTTGTGTTTTTATATCCCCAAAGGCCGTTTTCCATATAGGGAATCAGACGGCCCTCCGTGGAAATGGGCGCCTGTGACGGGGTTGGGCTTGGTGGCATGGGCGAAGCTTCCGGCAGGGGAGAGCCGTTTGAATCTCCCTCTTCGCCATTGTCTGCCGTGGCCGCTGCAGTCAGAATTGCCACACCGCCGCCTGAATAAAGCAGCGCAAACAGGCCGACGGCAAGCGCCAAAGCACCGGCAATCATCAGGTCAAAGCGCAGCATAGCATGCGTTTTTTTAGGGTTTCTGTGTTCCATAGCGCACCTTAACCTTCATGCTGCGCACTTGCGTTTTTCATTACAATGCTGATAAAGCGGTCAGCCGCCACCGAAAGCGGAACGCCCTCAAGGGAAATCAGGCCAATGCTTCTTGAAGGCATGGGCGTGGTAAGCTCAATTTCGAACAGCTCGCCGCTGTTGATTGCCCCTGCGGCAAATTCTTGGGTAACACATGCAATCCCCAGACCGATGCGCGCAAATTCCACCAGCAGGCTATGCGCTCCAAGCTCAATTTCCGGGTGCAGCGTTACGCCGCATACCGAAGCAAAATCATCCAGATATTTGCGGGAGTTTGAAGCTTTTTCCAAAAGAACCAGAGGCTCATGAGAAAGCGCTTCCATCGTTACGGGATGGCCCTTGAGATGAGAAAAACGGGATGAGGCAACAAAAACATCGTGCACATTAAGCACCTCACGCACCTGAAGGCTGCTGTCATTTACCGGCAGGTTGACAAGGGCGATATCAACTTTGCCAACCTTGAGCAACTCAACGGTGTCCGGCGTGGTGCGGTTGGTTACTTGAAGCTGGATATCAGGGTATTCCGAATGGAATTTTTCCAAATAAGGGAGCAGGAAAAATTGGCAAAGCGTATCGCTTGCGCCAATCATAAGCCCGCCGGATTGAAGCGTACGCATGCGGTTGAGGCGATCCTCTGCGGCTGCGATTAAGCTTACGGCTTTTTCGGCATAACTGTAGAGCATGCGCCCTTCGCTTGTCAGCGAAATGCCCCGACTGGTGCGGGTGAAAAGCGTGCATCCCAATGCGTATTCCAAACGGTGCATGGATTGGCTGATGGCCGGTTGGCTCACATAGAGCTCGCGCGCTGCGTGCGATAAGCTGCCGCAGCGGGCTACGGTGCAAAAAATGCTGTACAGATCGAGGTCTGTCGCCATAGTATTTCCTCCTGAATATTGCAGATGCGCCGCCAAATGCGGAGCGCCAAACTCATCCATAACTATTATTTATATACAATTATAAGGCCGATTTCGCTATTTTGCAATAAGCGGAAGTAATAGTTCGTGCAATTTAAAATGAAATGTGGTATCCTGATAAAAAATATGTTTTTGCAAGGAGGATGTAGCGGAAAATGCATCAAATTCCATTACAGTCTGCAACCGGCCAAGGGGAGCTGTATGTCCGGGTTTGGGAGCCGGAAAACCAACCGAAGGCAGTCCTGCAAATCGTGCATGGGATGGCGGAGCATATCGAGCGTTATGACCGCTTTGCAAGATACTTAAATCAGAACTCCATTTTAGTGGTGGGTGCGGATAACGCTTCACATGGAAAAAGCATAAGTAAAGACGGTATCCGGGGATATTTTGGGGCAGAGCATGGTTGGAATTCCTTGATTCAGGATATCCAATCTGTGCATTCAATTATAAAGCAATCTTATTGCGATTTACCAAGCATCCTATTCGGGCACAGCATGGGATCCTTTCTTGCACGCTCCTATGCAGCGCGGTATGGAGACGACCTGGACGGGTTTATTTTCTGCGGAACAGCAGGGAAAAATCCGGCACTCCCTGTTGCGAAACTGCTTGCGCGTTGTGAAATCCGAAAAAATGGCGCAAGCACGCCAAGCAGGCTATTGGACAAGTTGTCCTTCGGTGCATATAACAATGCTTTTGAACCGAACCGAACGCCGTTCGATTGGCTTTCAAGAGACGAAGCGGAGGTGGACAAATACGTGGACGACCCCGCTTGCGGGTTTGTTTTTACCGCAGCGGGCTTCCGCGATTTGTTTGATGGGCTTGGCGAGGTCTCCGGCCCGCAATGGGCCAGGCGCGTGCCGAAGCGGCCGATTCTTTTAATCGCAGGCGATGCGGATCCCGTGGGCGCAAACGGAAAGGGTGTAAAGCAGGTCGAAACATGGCTTGTGCAGAGCGGCCATACAGTGAAATGCATCCTTTATCCAGGCGCGCGGCACGAGCTTTTGAATGAAACGAACCGCGAACAGGTATCTGAAGATGTCCGCCTGTTTATTGAGGGGGTATGCGGCGGTGCATTATGAATGGGCAGAGCTCTACCAACAGGCGAACGGTTGCACCGGATGTGGGCTTTCACAGGCAAGGACAAAGGTTGTAATTGGCGATGGGAACCCTTCTGCGAAAATCATGTTCATTGGAGAAGGGCCGGGGCGTGATGAAGACCTCCAGGGCATTCCGTTTGTTGGTGCGGCAGGAAAGCTGCTGGATAAAATGCTTGCGGCAATTGGTTTGGACCGAACAAAAACCTATATCTGCAATATCGTAAAGTGCCGCCCTCCAGAGAACCGTGTACCAACGGATGCGGAGGCGGCGGCATGCCTTCCATATCTGCGCGCGCAGTTTGCGCTTGTGCAGCCGAAGATTATCGTATGCCTTGGAGCGACCGCCGCACGGTACATTTATGATGAAAGCGTCCGCATTACACGGGATCGCGGGGCATGGAAATGCAAGAAAGGCATTTGGATTCTGCCGACCTACCACCCTGCGGCCCTCCTCCGCGACGAAAGCAAAAAGCGAGACGCGTGGGACGACATGAAGAAGCTTAAAGCAAAATATGAAGAATTGTGCCCGGAAAGCGGACGGAAAGCGCCATCCGGGGGTTGAACTGCCCCTTGCGGGGATGCTATAATAAAGCGTTGATTTTACCGGGAGGGAAAGTGCTATGTCTGGACATTCCAAATGGGCAAACATTAAAAACAAAAAAGAAAAAACCGATTCGCAGCGCGGCAAAATATTCACCAAGATCGGCCGCGAGATCGCCATCGCCGTAAAAGAAGGCGGAAGCGATCCCGCGAACAATTCCAAGCTGCGCGATGTAATCGCTAAGGCAAAAGCAAACAACATGCCAAACGAAAACATCACCCGCTCAATTAAAAAGGCGGCCGGCGAGTTGGGCAATGTTAATTATGAAGAGATTACGTATGAAGGATACGGCCCAAGCGGCATTGCGATCATTGTTGACGTAGTAACAGACAACCGCAACCGCGCTGCGGCGGATATCCGGCATCTGTTTGACAAAAGCGGCGGCAGCATGGGCGCAACCGGCTGCGTTTCTTGGATGTTTGAACGCCGCGGGCAGCTTGTGGTTGAGCGCAGTGCGTCCATCGATGAGGATGAACTTATGATGGCTGCTCTTGAGGCTGGGGCTGAAGATTTTGAACCTGGCGAGGATGTTTATGAAATCTATACCAGCGTGAACGACTTCTCGGCCGTGCGCGAAGCTTTGGAAGAGGCGGGGTATTCTTTCCTTTCCGCTGAGGTCACCATGATTCCCCAAAATACGGTCGACGCCACCGATGCGGAGCTTGCGGAGAAGATGGAACGCCTGTTGGAGCGCTTTGAGGACAATGATGACGTGCAGGAGATTTACCATAACGCAATCCTCCCCGAAGAGGAAGAAGAGGATTAATTGCGCCTGCCTGAACAAGAACGCAAAGCGTCCGCCGGTTTCATATCCGACGGACGCTTTCTCTTTTTGGGCCAAGGCTTTATTCAAGCGGAAGCGGCCAATGCCTTTGCGCGGTATTCCTGCATTTTTTCATCGGAAACGCCAAATTCCTTCTGCAGGTATTTAAGCGCATACTCTGCCCGTTTAGCGAGACAATCGCGCAGTGCAGCAACATTGCTTTCCCATTTTGAAAGGGAAGGGGCATCGCTCCAACGCGCGGTATGACGCGGCCATTCGGCACGCAGTTGGGCGGCCATTTCATCCAGAATTGCGCACAGGCGTTCGCTGTTAAAATGGTTGAGCACAACGTAAACATAGCGCTCACAAAAATAATCGCGCCAGGCAGCATTCTTACGAAGGCCGACATAAATATCCATATTCGTCAGGGAACCATCCTGAGAAGGGACGCCTTCCACCCGAAAATAGGAAGAAAGAATGTTCCGGGTTGGGCTTGATGAATGCAAACCGAAATCAAGGTCAAAAAACACGGGGCGCCATTTAACGGAATAATCCTGTGAGCGCCAGTATTTTTGATTGAACATATCGCTGTTGGCAAAGTAGGTTTGGGCAATGATATAATCTGTAAAATACGCAACGTCCACCCATTCTGCGAACTCAGCAAACAGCGTATCGTCGGACAGATCCCGGTTCAGCGCATATTCGCGTACACGGAGGAAATCGTATTTCGTTCCCTCAAGCGCAGTGAAATTGCGGCGAATAATATCCACTGCGTCCGGATCGACGCCGTAATGCGACGCAAGATAATCCTCATTTTGATTTTCGTTCAGGTCGTAAATGCCCCAGTACGTTCCATTAACATATACGACGGTCAGGCGTGTTTCCACCTGTTCAATGTTAAGCCCTTTTACCGCTTTCATAAAGAAAGAATCGCGGATGCGTGCAGCCGTACGATCCTGCCCGGAATTGCGCAGCACGAGCGATTGATATGCAGAAACGTCGCTGTTTGCAAAGAAGGGGTAATTTGTTTCTGCAACCCCGTAACCGGAGCGCAGCAGCACAGCAAGCGATTTCTGTGCAGCGGTCAGTGTTGAAGCACCGCTCGCACGAAAACCGCAGGGAAAAGACACGCCAAGCGCACCGTCTTCGTAGAAAGAAAAGACGCCTTGACGCTCCACGCGCTCCTTCTTGATGGTTGCTGCGTATACCTCGCTGAATGCAGAAGGAGAAATGGAGATGCAGACAACCGGTACGGTATGCGGTTGTTCAAACAGATAGGTCATCGCAACGCTGTCGCTTTGGAGCAGTCCGTCGCAATAAGCGGCAGCACGCACAACTGCGTTGGAAGATATGTTTATTGGACCCGTGTAAAGCGTTGAATCGGGGCCGGGAGCGCTTCCATCGAGCGTGTAGCGGATTTCGGCGCCCTCCGTTGCGGAGGTAAGCACAAGCGGGAATGCCGCATCATGGTAAAGCGCCGTTTCGGAGAATACCGGTTCCGCAGCATAGGCGGAACGCACTGCGGCATCATTGGACTTTCCTTTGGTTGCAGAAGCAAAAAAGACGCGCACTGGCGCGCCGCTTCCCACAACCCTTCCGCTGGTAGTACCGGCGCGCAGAGCCCCCGTTTCAAATACATCTATAACATTCCCATCTGCATCGCTCAAAATCAACGTTTCGCCGGCCTCTGAAATACCAAGCGCAACGAAATTGCCTTTCTGCTTTTCAGTGCGCTTTGTTGCATGAACGACAGCGTAACCGCCCGCTTCCATGGTAAGTGGGGGAAGCTCACAGCTTTGCAGATCATCCGGGTTATCCGTAATGTGCCAGCCTGCCAGAGAGACTGAATGGCTGGAAGCGTTGAAAAGCTCAATCCAAGCGCTGCCGCCGCTTTTTGCTTCAGCTACCGCGCTCACTTCAGAAATGTAAACACCGCCCATGTCTGGAAGAAACGCTCCTGCGAGCGTATCAAAGCTCCGCGTGGTATTGGCGGTGCCCGGCGTAGGCGTGGCAAAGTATTTTGTATTTCCGCTTGCAGGATCCATGCCAACGGAAATGTTAGCGCCCAAAGAAGCATCGATGGGATAAGAGTCCGCACGCAGGCCATCCTTTACAGAAAGCAGGAGCGCTTCATCATTTTGGGTGAGCTTAAACGAGGTGTGCAGTTCGCCTTCCGAACGGTTTTTACCGGAGAGGAACACGAGCAGATATCCTTGCGGCTCGATGACGGCGTTTGCGGGAAACGCCCACTTAAACGGGTTCTCCGGATCATCTGAAAGATAGTATCCGGCGAGGCTTATGGAAGAATCCGTTGTGTTGTAAAGCTCTGCCCAAGCGGGACGGTCGCCCTCCGCATCGCGCAGGCTGTATTCGTTATGAAGGAGGAATTCGTTGAGGCGGACCGCGTTTCCCGCATCCATAGGAAGGAGTTCCGTGTTGGAGAACGTGCGGGGATCGTTCGCTGCACAGGGGGTGGGGTATGCGGTATAAAGCCCATCGGGCAAGGCCGAAATATCATCCGGAAGGTCGTTCGCCCAAGAAATGGCCCCAATCTGCGCCCCATTTTTGCTGAAAAGAAAAAGGGTGGAATCATCGCTGCCCAGTTTAAAGGAAGCGTGGAACTCCCTGGCGGCTTCATCCCGGCCTGAAAAGAATATAACGAGAAATTCGCCCGGCTGTAAAACGGAATCCGGCAGGTGCCACTTAAACGCATCTTCCGCATCGTCAGTCAGGTAATACTCGGAGAGCAAAATTGGCGCATCTGAACTGTTTTGAACTTCTGCCCAGGCGGGATACTTCCCATAAGCATCCGCATAGGACGCGTTGCGCGGCACTACCTCCGAGAGAGTGAGCCCGCCGCTGCCGCTGTCAAATGTGAGCAGAGCTGGATCCGACACGATCTCGGCAACATTTTCCGAACCGGGTGTAGGAGCAGCACAATAGCCAAACGTGCCGTCTTTCCCACGGGCAAAGGATATGTCGCTTTCAAGCGCAGGGATTTCGACATAATCCAACAGAGTATAGTACTTATCGGAAAGACAGAGGGAATCTCCTCCGCGGGAAAGGCCAAAACCGGTGCAAAGCGCTCCATCCGCCTTTGTTGCATAAACAATAAGATAGCCGCCTGCCGGAATCGTCACGCTTGGAAACGTCCATTTGTGCGGAGCCTTTGGATTATCCGTAAGACCATAGCCTGTAAGATCAATGGGAGAAGCAGAGGCGTTATACAACTCGATCCAATCCGGAGTGCCCAGCGCTTCATCTACAAAGGAACGCGTGTTGGACGATACAACTTCGTTGATGCACAGGGCAGAAGTGTGGTCGGCGTTCACATATAGGCCATCACACCCTGCGCAGGCAAACAAAAGAATAAAAATGAATACAACGCTAAACGCGCGTTTTGTACACACATGCAGTCTCATGCGGCCATTATACCATAATGCCTGAAAAAACGGTATCCGGTTTTAAAAAGAGGCGGAATTTGGTACAATTATGACAAAACAGTGCGTTGCCTTGCGCCGTGGCATGCCGCATACTATAATCAAACCATACCTTTTTAGAAAGAAGGCATTTGTATGGCACAAAAGATTTTGATTTGCGATGACCAGCCCATCATTCATGAGACGCTCGGCGTTTATTTGGAAAGCGAGGGGTTTGAGCATATCTCCGCGATGGATGGCGCAGAAGCGCTCACGCTTGCCAATTCTGCAAAGCCGGATTTGATTTTGCTGGATCTGATGATGCCCAAAGTATCCGGGATTGAAGTCTGCCGCCAAATCCGCGCGGAAAGCCGTGTGCCAATTATCATGCTCACCGCAAAAGGGGAGGAGATCGACCGCATTTTAGGCCTTGAACTCGGCGCGGATGATTATATTGTAAAGCCCTTCAGCGCGCGGGAAGTCGTAGCGCGCGTTAAGGCTGTACTCCGGCGCTTTACCAGCGCAAAGGAGGAACCGCAGAAGGTGCTGCGCTTCGACAACCTTGAGATTAACATCAACAATTATGACGTGCGCATAAACGGAGAAAAAATCCCGTTTACCCCAAAAGAGGTGGAAATTTTCCAGCTTCTTGCATCACATCCCGGCCGCGTCTACGAGCGGGAGCAGATACTGTCCCAAGTTTGGGGGTATGATTATTTCGGCGATACACGTGCCGTGGATACACAAATTAAGCGTATCCGCCAGAAACTCCCGCAGGAGGGCATCGCCTGGTCCATCAAAACCGTATATGGCGTTGGCTACAAATTCGAGGCGGGACAATGAAAAACACATTTTTGCGCAAAACGCTTGCAATCGTTTTGCTCACGGTTATTTTGAGCGCCGGGTTAACGGCACTCGTTTTTCGCTATACCGGCGTTGGGGCCTATGCGGGCATCAAACTGCGCGAGCTTGCGCCGAGCGCGTCATTTCTTGCGGAACGATCCGCTGAGTTTCTTCAAGGTACTATGAGCTACCGGGAATACCAGATTACAGTGGTGGAAAGCAAGAATATATGGGGGGCGTCTCCGTACATTTTTACGGCGGACAAAACCCTTTTTGTTTTTCCGCAAAATTTGGATTCGGAGCAGGCGCAGGAGATGCTCACGCTTGCAAAGCAAAATCTGGATGCCGTGCTTGCCGGCAAAAGCGTTTCGCGCGGCAGCTGGCGTGCGGCGGATGCGATTGTCGGCGCACCGGTTTGGGGCAATGACGGAAGCGTAATCGGCGCAGTTTTTCTCATTAAGCCAATCCGCGAACTGAATATGGCGATGAACAGCCTTTGGACTGCTCTTCTGATAGCGATTGTTGTTGTTGCCTTCCTTATGCTTATTCCCGCATATCTGATGTCGCGCAAGCTAACAGGCCCTTTAAAGCAGATGAACGAAGCTGCACTTGCGATGGCCCATGGCAATTTTTCTGTGCGCGCACAGGCCGATGGCAGGGATGAGCTCGCGCAGCTCGGGCAAACGCTCAACTATCTTTCCGGTGCGCTTTCACATACCATTGGAGACCTCACTTTTGAACGAAACCGGCTGCGTACAACGTTGGACGGCCTGGGGGAAGGCGTGATCAGCGTGAACCTGAATGGGCAGATCATGCAATATAACCCCTCCTCCGTGCAGCTGCTGGGCGGCGTAAGCACTGACGCGCCGGAAACCTTGCCGCAGTTCCAAAGCCTTTTGCCGCAGGTTGAGGAAGTCTTAAAAACAGGTCTGCCGCAGGTTGCGGAGCATAAATGCAGAGAGGCGGTCGTTCGCGTTACAATATCTCCGCTGCGCGATGGCGGCAGTCAGGTGGAAGGCGCAGTTTTGTTGATACAGGATGTGACGGAAAGCGTCCGTTTGGAGCAAACGCGCAAGGACTATGTGGCAAACGTTTCGCATGAACTGCGCACACCGCTTGCTTCTATCCGCAGCCTTTCAGACGCTTTGAGCGATGGCCTGATCAAAAAGGAAGACGACCGGAAGCGTTATTACGGCTATATTCAAAAGGAATCGATGCGGCTTTCCAGGCTGATTGATGACCTGCTGGAGCTTTCCCGCCTGCAATCTGGGACGATTGCACTTACCAAGCAGCGCATGGATGTGCAGGAGATCCTATATGATGTTGCGCAGCGTTATGAAAGCGCGGCACGGGAACGCGGGCTATCCATTCGTCTGAATGTTGCGGATTCTTTTCCGGAAGTGTATGGAAATCCGGATCGCACGGAACAGGTGCTTATTATCCTTCTTGATAATGCCATTAAGCATGGCAGTGCGGATGAGCCTCTTGCGCTTGGTGCGGAAATCTCGGGGGACAAAGTGCTCGTGCATATTTCCAATGCAGGAACGATTGCCGAGGAAGATATCGCACACCTTTTTGAGCGCTTCTATAAGGCCGACCGATCTCACTCGGGGGAAGGCACCGGCCTGGGGCTCTCCATTGCGCAGGAAATCATGAGCCTTCTCGATGAAAAGATTTGGGTCCAAAACCGAAACGGACGCGTTGAATTCACGTTCACACTTTCCTTGAATGCGGAAAAAGTGTGAAAAAGCGGAGGATTTGCATGCTGTTTGTTTTTTCTGCCGCGGACATATGGTATAATGCATAAAAACCAAAGAAACAGTTGGGGGTATCACCGGAAATGAGTGCGAACAAAATCCTGATTGCAGATGACGACCGTGTCGTTCACGAATCGTTAAGCATTTACCTGAAAGCGGAAGGATATGAAGTTGTAGATGCATACAACGGTGCGGAAGCAATAGAAAAGCTGGATGCGGAAATCGCGCTTTGCGTGCTGGATATTATGATGCCGGTTATGTCCGGCATTGAAGCCTGCAAGGAGATTCGCAAAAACTCCCGCGTACCAATCATTATGTTGACTGCAAAGGGGGAGGAAATCGACCGGATTTTAGGTCTTGAACTTGGTGCGGATGATTATATCGTAAAGCCTTTCAGCCCGCGTGAGGTTGTGGCGCGTATTAAAGCCGTACTGCGCCGCACTACAGAGCAGCAGCAAACCTCGGATGATGGCTGCGTGACATATGAAGGACTCGTAATCGACATCAAAAGCTACACCGTCACACTGCGGGGCCAGCCGGTTATTTGTACGCCCAAGGAAATTGAAATCCTTTATATGCTGGCATCCAATCCCGGGCAGGTATTCACGCGCGAACAGCTTCTTAACCGCGTTTGGGGATATGACTTTGCGGGGGAGACACGCACGGTCGATACGCACATTAAGCGCCTGCGGGCCAAGCTTGACAGCGCGGGCCTTGGTTGGAGCATTAAGACCATTTACGGCGTTGGCTACAAGTTTGAGGTCGAATAATCATGCGGAGCATCTTCCTGCGCCGCTTGTTGCTGGCGCTCATCATCACGTTGCTCATAGCCTCCGCTGCCATGGTCGGAGGCTATGTTTTCCTTAGCCGGGATACGTACACGCAGATTAAATTGCAGGAAATGGCACCCAAAGCAGAAGCGGCCGAGCAGCTGATTATTGAATATCTGAATGGGCAGATCACGGAAGAGGCGTTCATCCACCTTTCAAAGACGCAAATGCTTGCGGTGAATGGAGCGACCTTATTTGTTGATGCAGCGAACCAGTGCGTGCAGTATCAGGATTCCATATTTGGCATGAGCCCAGAGGAAATGCAGCAGGCCCTTTCCGAGCAAATCCTTGCGGCGCTTTCCGGGGAAAACGTCAGCACGGATGAAGTTCGGCTGCCCGGAAAACGGCGCAATGCCCTTGTTGTAGGCACGCCGATTTTCATGCCGGACGGAACGCTTGCAGGGGCGATTTTCGTAATCAAATCCACGCAGGAGGTCATTGGAGCCACCACAAAACTGAACACATCCCTTTTCTGGATCGCCGCCATTGTGGTTCCCGTTACAATGTTGGTTACATCCTGGCGCATACGCCGTATCACGGACCCGCTGCACACCATGTCCGAGGCTGCAATTGCGATGGCCAAGGGCAACTTTGAAATACGCGTGAACGAAGATGAGATTGGGGAAGTCGGCGTTCTGGCACGCGCGCTCAATAACCTTTGCGAAGGGCTTTCTCAAACAATCTATCAGCTCAAAACGGAAAAAAGCCAACTCGATCAGATCCTGCAGAGCCTTGCGGACGGCGTTGCCGCAACCGACGAAGTCGGCATGCTCACGCACTATAATGCGGCGTTGATGCGCATGTTCGGCGCGGTAAACGTCGAAAAACGGGAGGAGTTGGTGCCGGATCCAAAGATTTGGAAGGCTTTTGACGAAGTGTACGAAACGGGCAAACCACAGACCCTTACCTATCCTATGGCCGGAGATAAAACGCTTTGGATCACCGTAGCTCCCGTGGTAACGGATGGTGGACAGCGCGTTGGCGTGGTGGGCTTGTTTAAGGATATGACGGAGATGGAGCGCCTGGAGGCCATGCGGCGCGAATATGTGGCGAACGTTTCCCACGAATTGCGCACTCCGCTTACGGCGGTTCGCGGCCTGTTGGAACCGTTGGCGGATGGGATGGTGAAAGACGAAGAGGACCGGCAACGGTATTATCGCATCATGCTGCATGAGGTCCTGCGCCTTTCGCGCTTGATTACGGATATGATGACGCTGAGCCGTCTGCAGTCCGGAACGGAATACATGGAGGTTGTCCGCGTCGACCTTAACACGTTGATCCGGGATATCGCAAGCGGTTACTCCGGCCCGGCTCATCAGAAGGGGATTGACCTCATTGTGGATGCTCCAAAGCCGGTCCCCGATGCGATGACCGACCCGGACCGTATCGAGCAGGTTTTGATCATCCTCATTGACAATGCAATGCGCTATACGCCGGAAGGCGGAACGATCACCATCGGCATGTGCAACGCAAAAGACGCTATCGTGCTCACCGTTACAGATACCGGCTGCGGAATTTCCAAAGAAGACCTTCCGCATATTTTCGAGCGCTTCTATAAGGTCGATAAATCCCGCGGCGAGGGAGGGACGGGACTCGGGCTCTCCATTGCGCACTTCATCATGGAAAAACTGGGCGAAAGCATTACTGTGGAAAGCGAGCCCGGCAAGGGAACCCGCTTTATTATGACGGTGAAGCGGTATGTGCGCAACGCGATTGCACTTGGGCCTGCCGGCGAAGGACGCGGAAGATACGGCGATGAGGCCGGGGAAGACGCGGAAAAGCAAAAAATTCCGGAGACAAATAGTGCGAGCACAGTTGTGGATGCACAATATGAAGTCATAGAAAGCGCGGGGAGAGAACCCTCAAAAAAAGAGAATGGAAGAAAGGAACCCACCGTGAAACGGGAAGGGCAGGGAAAGCGGGAATGACCTGTACGCTTTGCCCGCGTGCCTGTGGAGTTGACCGCACAAGCGCCAAGGGCTTCTGCGGCGCGGGAGAACGGCCGACCATTGCACGTGCCGCATTACACTTTTGGGAGGAACCTTCCCTGAGCGGCACACGCGGGTCGGGTGCCATCTTTTTTTGCGGATGCAATCTGGATTGCCTGTTTTGCCAAAACCACGAAATTAACCACACGATGATTGGACGAATGTGGAATGAGGAAGAGCTTGCTGCGCTGATGCTCCACTTACAGGCGGAAGGGGCGCACAATATCAACCTTGTTACGCCTACGCCGCACGTAGATACCGTCATTCCTGCTGTGCTGGGCGCGCGCAAGCGCGGGCTTATGATACCCATTGTCTACAACACCAATGGGTATGAAACGCTTGACACCCTGCGGCGTCTCGAAGGAATCGTGGACATTTATCTGCCGGATCTCAAATATGCTTCTTCGCTTGCAGCCGAAAGATATTCCGGTGCGAAGGACTACTTTGATTTTGCGTCAAAAGCGATTCTTGAGATGCACCGTCAGTGCGGCGAACTGTCGTGCGATGAAAACGGGCTGGCTCAACGCGGCGTGATCGTCCGTCATCTTGTTTTGCCGGGCTCAGTGGATGAAACGCGCCACATCCTGGATTTTCTTGCGAAGAATCTGCCGTTGACGACCCATGTTTCGTTGATGGGACAGTATATGCCGTGCCATCACGCTTCGGAGGTGCCACCGCTGAACCGGCATCTGTTGCAGCGGGAATATGACCGGGCGATTGCGTATTGCATTCAACTTGGCTTTGAAAATGTAAGCATCCAGAATTTGAAGGCGGCGGATCCATCTTATGTTCCTGAATTTAATGGAAATGTAACATTTAATGAGGAATAAAGGGGGGATTTCGAGTGTTTCTGCCCTAAATCATGAATAAAATGTGAATTGTGTTACTTAATCTTAAAAAGTTGTCAAAAACGCTTGCATTCCACAATATATGGTGGTAGGATTAACTCAATGATAAATGTGATTGTGTCAATCGTCCGGAATATAGCGCAGTCATCTTCATTATTGTTTTCCTCCCAAAAATAGTTCCTTTCGCTTGCTGTAACGGGGCAATACGGTAAGCGGCAAAAAATTTTGAACCGGACGATTATGAGGAGTCTTGCATAGCAAGGCTCCTTATTTTTGCGCAGCTTACCGCGCTCCTTTTTCAAGGCATGCATGCATATGCTAAAGCATACGGAGGTAGGGCTATGATGCGTGCAAGAAAATGGGTTCCAAGGTTGATAGCAACGGCGCTGATCGCCGCTTATCTTCTTTTTATGCCGGCATATTTAAACGACGCACTGAAAGAGCGCACTTATGATGAGAAATTCAGCCCGGCAGAAGAACCATACACCGGCATTATCAGCGTGTGGCATATCGTGGGGTTTAAACCTTATTCAGGCAGTATGAGCACTGCGCTTGCAGCGATTGCAAAAGGAATCGAGCGCAGGCATCATGGCGTTTTTTTTGATGTAATCGCTATGGATGAAGCGGAATACACTGAACGGCTTGCACGCGGAGAATCCCCGGATTTGTTGTCCTTTCCATTGGGGGTGTGTTATCCGGATCAACTGTCCACATTAGATGAACTCCCCGTAGAATGTATTTCAAAGGACATGGCGGCTGTTGGAGAATGGGACGGAAAAATTTACGCGCTGCCTTATGCAATGTCCGCACATGCGCTTATTGTGAACACGGGGCTGTTTCAGGAGCGCGGCGCTATGCTGCCGGAAGGAACAAGAAACGCCGCATGGATCCTTCAGGCTGCTGAAACCTTTGCTGCTGCGCAGAAAAGCGGGAAGCAAAAGCAGCTGCCTGCGCTTTCCGGCAATGCGGTCCTTGCCGCAGCGCTTGGACTGACAGGAGAAGTAGCGGAATATGACGCGTTCCGTTCTGGAAAGGCTGCGATAACGATTGCAGACCTGCGTTCAGCAGGGGATCTCGAGGCGCTTCAATCCGCAGGCAAAGGATTTGCATTCGAGGCTTCCATACTTTCCGGGGACACCAGCCTTGTCCAGATGATCGGCCTGTCGCATGGGATAGATCAGAAAAAGCGGGCATATGCAATTGAGCTGATTGAACGCATCTTTTCGGAAACCGCACAGAAACAATTTGCGCAGCTCGGACTTATTTCTGTAACGGAAGTTGATCCCAAAGCACTGCCGGAAAGTGCTTTGCTTGCGAGCGCCGCAGAACATCTGCGCGAACCTAAAATTCCGAATGCTTTTTTGCTGCAACGGTATCGCGATGCGCTTGAAGAAACCGCACGCCGCGTCCTTGCCGGGGACGCGGAAGCAAAAAAGGATTTTGAGGCCAGGCTGAAAGAACTTGTTTCAGGCACGTAAATCAAGTAAAATGATAGGGAAACAGCTTGCTGTGCAGATTGGCGCAGCATAGCATGGAGGAAACAATGCCTTATCAGTTTGATGCGCTGTGCGCACGCTTTTTCGATTGCGACGTGCAGCGAAATGTCTCCATGGCGCAGTATACTTCTTTCCGGACGGGCGGATGTGCGCGTGCGTTGGTGGAACCGCGGAGTGTGGAAGCGCTCCAAAACGCGCTCTTTGTGGTACATGAATATGGCATCCCTTATGAGGTGATCGGAAACGGAACAAACCTTCTTGTTTCCGATGCGGGGATTGATGCCGTTGTGTTCCGCATTGGTGAAGCAATGGGGGCAATCCGGCAGGAAAACGGGCTTTTCTTTGCGGAGGCAGGAGCATCGTTTGCCGCGCTTGCAAAGCGTACGGTAGAGTGCGGTTTTATGGGGTTGGAGTGGGCTGCGGGGATCCCAGGCAGCGTTGGCGGCGCGATTGCAATGAATGCCGGGGCTTACGGCGGCGAAGTGGCAGAAACGGTGCAGCGGCTTACCTATGTGGACGCAGCCTCTGGGGCGCTGGTTGATGAAGCGCCGGCAGAGGGAACGTTTGGCTACCGGTTCAGCGCATACCGCGCGCCCGAACGAATTGCGGTTTCCGCAGCGTTTTCGCTTATGCCGGACGATGGCGGAGCAAAGGCGCGCATGGCGGAATACACGGCAAAGCGGCGCGAAAAGCAGCCGCTTGCATATCCGAGCGCAGGCAGTACGTTCAAGCGACCGGCCGGCAACTTCGCAGGCGCATTGATTGAACAGGCCGGGCTCAAGGGCGCGCGCGTAGGAGGTGCGGAGGTAAGTTCTCTGCACGCCGGATTCATTATCAACACGGGGGGCGCGACCTCAACTGACGTTTACAACCTAATACGCCGCGTACAGCGGGTTGTGCATGCGCAAAGCGGCATATGGCTGGAGCCGGAGGTGCGCTTGCTCGGGAGCTTTTCCAACTTGGATGAGCAGTAAGAATGGAGAAATAACATGAAGCTATTAATCGTAACCGGCCTTTCGGGGGCTGGCAAAACTCAGGCGTTGCGCTATTTTGAAGATGCGGGTTACTTTTGCGTGGACAACCTTCCCTGCGAAATGTTGGGTGGGTTCATTGAGCTCTGCCACAAGGCTGCACCTCCTGTCGAGCGCGCAGCCGTCGTAATCGACAGCCGAGAACAGGTGTTCCGCTCAGATGCTGAGAAGGTGCTCCGCACGCTGGACAGGCTCCCAGTACAATATAGAATTCTTTTTTTGGAATGCCGGGACGAGGTCTTGGAACGCAGATATAACGAAACGAGAAGGCGGCATCCGCTTTCAAGAGATGTGCGGGACGGCATCCGGGCGGAACGTGACATGCTCGGTGTGTTCCGGGATCGTGCGGATACCATTATCGACACGACGAACCTGAAACCGCTGGAACTAGCCGCAAGGCTCGGAACGCTGTTTTCAGATGGTTCCATGGATGCGTTTCGGCTCACATTTGAAAGCTTCGGTTATAAGCGGGGCGTTCCATTTGAAGCTGACATGGTGTTTGATATGCGGTTCCTTCCAAACCCGTTTTATGAGCCCGCATTGCGCCCGCTTTCGGGGGCGGATGCCGCTGTTCGTGATTACATTTTTCAGGATCCTGCATTCACACAATTTCTGGACCAAACACAATCGATGCTGCAAATGCTCATCCCCGGCTTTTGCAATCAGGGAAAACGGCGCCTGCTTGTTGCGTTTGGATGCACGGGAGGAAGGCATCGCTCCGTATGTGCTGCCGAACAGATGGCGAAGCGGATGCGCGGCGAGTTTGACGTAAAGCTTGTGCACCGGGATACTACCGTTGAGGCGGGTGATATTTCGGAGCGGATGGGAAGTTAGGAGGGAAGCGCGGTGTCCTTTTCATCAAAGACAAAAGATGAGCTTTCCGTCCTTCGTCTGAAGAATGATGCGGTGCGTCTTGCAGCGCTTGCCGCACTTACCCATACCGCCGGCTCCATCATGCTGGGCCGAAGGGGGCTTGCGGTGGAATACGTTACGGAAAACCAGAATGTCGGGCAGCTGATCGTACAGCTTGCTTGCAGGCTTTTTCCTGTGGAAGCGTCCCTTTCCCTCAGGGAGCACGAGCGTTTGAAAGCCAAGAACACCGTGGTAACCTTGACTGGAAGCGGCTGCGCCGCACTCCTGCAAAAAAGCGGCTGTTTGCCTGCGGGCGATGTGGATGAACCTCTTGAAATGGGCGCTGTTCCGGAGCGCATATTCGTGAACGCCGAGTGTACGCAGGCCTTTCTACGCGGCACCTTTTTAGGTTCCGGCTCCGTGAGCGATCCCAGCAAGGGCTATCACCTTGAAATCGTATGCCGTCATGAAAGATTTGCAAAGGAGCTTTCTGCGCGTATGGCTCAGCTCTCACTGAATGTGAAAACAGCCAGACGAAAATCATCGTTTATCACTTATATGAAAGAGGGCGAGAGCATCTCCGAATTTTTGACCTACATCGGCGCGATGGAGGGAATGCTGGCTTTTGAAAATGCGCGTGTTCTGCGCAATGTAGCGAATGACCTAAACCGTCGCTCTAACTTTGAAGACGCGAACATGCAAAAAGCAGCGCAGGCCGCGGCGCAGCAGCTGGTTGACATTGAGCTTCTCAGCCGGGAAACAGGTCTTGCAAACCTGCCGTCTAAGCTGCGCGAGGCTGCTGAGGCGCGGCTGAACAATCCGGAGGCTACGCTTACGGAGCTTGCTGAGCTTCTTGACATCGGAAAATCCGGGATGAATCACCGGTTGAACAAGCTTTCAGCGATGGCGGAGGACATCCGCCTGCATTGACCTTAAAACGGTAAGGGGAAAGGAAACGAAACCATCATGCAAAACTTCGTACACCTCCATGTCCATACGCAGTACAGCCTGCTTGACGGGGCAGCACGCATCCCAGAGCTGGTTGCGCACGCCAAGGCGCTTGGCATGCCTGCGCTTGCAATTACGGATCATGGAGCGATGTATGGTGTGATCGACTTCTATAAAGAATGCAAAAAGCAGGGGGTTAAGCCGGTTTTGGGCATGGAGGCATATGTTGCCCCACGTTCCCGCACAGAGCGCGAAGGCGGGCGCGAGAATGCGCATCTTGTGCTGCTGGCAAAAAACAAGACCGGCTATCAAAATCTAATAAAACTCTCCTCAAGCGCTTTTGTGGATGGCTTTTATTATAAGCCACGCATCGATTACGATCTTCTTGAACAACACGCGGAAGGCTTAGTTTGCCTTTCGGCCTGTCTGGCCGGAGATATCCCTCAGGCCTTGCTGAATGGACAGACGGAAAAAGCGCGCGCGCTTGCCCTGCGGCTGCGCGGCATGTTCGGCGATGATTTTTATATTGAGCTGCAAAACCACGGCATTCCGGAGCAGCTTGAGGTATTGCCGCAGCTTGATGCGCTTGCAAAGGAGCTCGGCATCAAAACAGTCGCCACAAATGACGTACACTATGTGGAAAAGAACGATGCGGAAGCACAGGATGTTCTGCTATGCATCCAAACCGGGAAGTTTGTTGATGATGAAAACCGCATGCGCATGTCCGCCGACGAGTTTTATCTTAAAAACGCAGACGAGATGGAACAGGCGCTGTACAATTACCGCGAATCGCTGGATACGACGCTTGAGATCGCAGAAAAGTGCGATTTGGAGCTTACGTTCGGGGAACGGCATCTGCCGAGTTTCTCCGCTCCAGATGGGCTTGATAACATGTCGTATCTGATGCAGCTTGCTGAGGCGGGCCTCCGGCGGAAGATGCCGAATGCGGGGGAGGAAGCGCATGCACGCCTTGCGCTGGAGCTTTCCATCATCGAGCGCATGGGCTTTGTGGATTATTTCCTTATTGTGTGGGACTTTGTGGATTTTGCGCACCGAAACGGCATTTTTGTCGGCCCGGGGCGCGGCAGCGGTGCGGCGAGCCTTGTTGCATATTCTTTGGACATTACGGACGTGGATCCACTTAAATATGACCTTCCCTTCGAGCGCTTTTTAAATCCGGAGCGTATTTCCATGCCGGACTTCGATATTGATTTTTGTATTGAGCGCAGGCAGGAAGTCATTGATTATGTCGTTGCAAAATACGGAAAGGATAATGTCGCGCAGATCATTACCTTCGGTTCCATGGCGGCAAAAGCTGCGGTGAAGGATGTTGGCCGCGCGCTTCATATGCCACTCGGCGAGGTCGATAAAATCAGCAAGCTGATTCCAAAAACGCTGGGAATCACGCTCAACCGCGCTTTGGAAGTGTCCTTTGAACTAAAAAATCTTTATGATACAGATGAGCATGTCAAAAAGCTGATTGATCTTTCCCTGAAGCTTGAGGGGTTGCCGCGCCATGCCTCCACGCATGCGGCCGGCGTGGTGATCAGCGCAAAACCCATTACCGAATATGTGCCTTTGCAGAGGAACGACGAGGCAATTACAACGCAGTTCCCCAAAGACACAATAGAAGAACTCGGCCTGCTGAAGATGGATTTTCTTGGCCTTAGAACGCTTACCGTGATAAGGGATACGCTCGAATTCATCCGGCAGCATGGAAAACAAGTTCCGGATCTTGGCAAACTTCAATATGATGACCCAAAGGTTTATGCAATGATTTCCGCAGCGGATACAGACGGCGTGTTTCAGCTTGAATCTGCCGGCATGCGCCAATTTATGCTGCAGCTTAAACCGGGCAACCTGGAGGATGTTATCGCCGGGATTTCCCTGTTTCGGCCCGGTCCGATGGACCAGATCCCCAAATACCTTGCGGGCAAGAATGATCCAGAACATGTGCGTTATTTGCACGAAAGGCTGCGCCCTGCTCTGCAGGCAACCTATGGATGCATGGTATACCAGGAGCAGGTAATGCGCATCGTACGCGATATCGCCGGATATTCTATGGGCAGGAGCGATCTCGTGCGCCGTGCAATGGCAAAAAAGAAACACGACGTAATGCTCAAGGAGCGGGAAAACTTTGTCAACGGAATTGTTGAGAATGGGGTCGTGAAGGTTCCAGGCGCCGTACGGAACGGCGTGCCCGCAGAGATCGCGAATAAAATTTTTGATGAAATGGTCGATTTTGCGTCTTACGCGTTTAACAAACCGCATGCGGCCTGCTATGCTGTTGTTGCTTATCGTACGGCATATTTAAAGCTGTACTATCCCGTTGAATTTATGACGGCAATCATTAACAGCTTTCTTGGAAGCATTGATAAGATGGCAGAATATATCAATGCGGCCAAACGGATGAAGATCCCTGTTCTGCCGCCGCATGTAAACCGGAGCGTTGCAAAGTTCAGCGTAGAGGGAAACTCCATCCGCTTTGGCCTTGCGGCAATCAAAAACGTCGGAGAGAGCGCGATGTGCGATCTCATTGCGGAACGCGATGCAAACGGCCCCTTCCAAGACTTTGACGACTTTGTAAGACGCGCGCCGGGCGTCAACAAGCGCATGCTTGAAGCGATGATCAAGGTTGGCTGCTTTGATGGCATGGGCGCCAACCGCAATCAGCTGCTGCTCATCTATGAGCGCGCGCTCAGCGCTGCGGCGAACGAGCGCAAACAGGCGGAAACCGGGCAGCTGTCCCTGTTTGACGTTGGGGGTGGCTCTGAAATGAAAGCGGGGATCACACCCTTGCCCAACGTGCGTGAGTTCGACCAAACGATGCTGCTTTCGTTGGAACGGGAGGCGCTTGGCATTTACCTGAGCGGGCACCCCTTGGAGGAATATGGGGCGGTGCTTTCAAAAATGCCCAACAGCGTTGCAGAGCTTGCAGCAGCGGATGAAAGCGGGGCGCTTAAAGAGGGAAGCCGCGTGCGTTTGGGGGGAATCGTTGCGCACGTGCAGCGTAAAATGACGAAAAACGGGAACGGCGTTATGGCATATTGTACGCTTGAAGATATGACCGGTTCCATTGAGCTTTTGGCGTTTCCGTCCGTATTCACACGTTTCGGAAGCCTGCTTTCGGAAGATAGTAAGGTATGCGTTTCAGGCCGTTTGAATGTGCGGGAGGAACAAAGCAACATGGTTCTGGTGGATGAGGTAGCCCCGCTTACGCTGCATCCTGCGGCGGGCAAGCTATATCTGCGCTTTGACACGGAGGATCAGCCGCTTCGCGCGCGCGTGCTCACGCTATTGCGGCGCTTCCCGGGCAACGTCCCCGTTGTGCTTCATAACCCCGGTACAAAAAAGACGCAGCTTGTGCCCAAGGACATGTATGTGAATGAAGCCTCTGCACTCCGGGATATTCTTAACGAGCTGCTTGGAAAGGAGAACGTGAAGCAGCAGTGAACATGACCTATGATAAACTTTTGACTAATTTTGCGTATGTGATATAATACAAAACTGTATGGGATTGCACCATGGGCCTTGCCCATGTGCAGCTCAAAATGATTGGATTTGCTTACGATTTTCCGAAAGGAGTTAATTTAATGAAGTGTATTGGCGTTTTAACAAGCGGCGGGGATACGCCCGGCATGAATGCAGCAATTCGCGCGGTATTCAAAGAGGGAGAAAGCCGCGGCATCAACGTTATGGGAATCTACCATGGCTACAAGGGATTGATTGCAGGCATGGTTCGTCAATTGACACATGAGGATGTCGCAAATGTGATGCACAAGGGCGGCACGGTTCTGCGCACGGCGCGCAGCGAGGAATTCCGTACGCCGGAGGGGTTTCAAAAAGCGTTGGACATGCTGCACGCGTTTGACATTGAAGGCCTGATCGTTATCGGCGGAGACGGGAGCTACCGCGGTGCGAAGATGCTTGCCGACAGCGGCATGAAAACGATCGGCATCCCCGGAACAATTGATAACGATTTGGGGTACACCGACTTTACAATTGGCTTTGATACCGCTGTCAATACCATTACAAGCGAAATCTATAAAATACGCGACACCATGCGCGCACATGACCGGGTCGGCGTGATTGAGGTAATGGGGCGCAATTGTGGTGACATTGCCCTTTGGTCCGGCGTTGCAGGGGCAGCGGACATTATACTGGTGCCGGAAAGCCAGCTTTCCTGGGAGGATGCAACACGCCAACTCGTTACAAATAAGCTTAAGGGAAAGCTTACGAGCATTGTCATCATCGCAGAAGGAGCCGGCAGAGCTTCGGATTTTGCAAATTATGTGCGGGAACATTCCGATATTGATATCAAAGCAATCGTTCCAGGCTATATTCAACGCGGTGGAAATCCTACGGCATTTGACCGCGTACTTGCAGCGCGGCTCGGACAGCGCGCAGTGGAGCTATTGGATGCTGAAGTTGGCGGACGCGCAGTGGGCATTCATGACAATCATATTGTCGACGTATCTCTGGAAGATGCAATCGCGCTGCCGGACAATTTTGATGAAAAGCTATACCGCTTCAATTCCGTGCTTGCAAAGTTTTGACGCGCTGCATTCGTTTCCGGTTGATCCAAACGCGGCATAAGCCGCGTTTTGCCGCAAAAAGGAGATTTTTATGCCACAGAAAACACCGCCCTTGAAACGCAATGATGAAATCGAGCTGACCGTTGACGCATTTGGCTCTGAAGGTCAGGGCATCGGAAGATATGATGGCTTTGCCGTGTTTGTGCCGTTTGCGTTGCCGGGAGAAACGGTACGGGTTCATATCATAAAGGCCACAGCCAGCTATGCAATAGGAAAACTGCTTTCCATATCCGTAAAAAGCCCCTGCCGCGCAGAACCAAAATGCTCTCATTTTGGGCGTTGCGGCGGATGCACCCTCATGCATCTTGACTATGAGGCGCAGCTCATGTTTAAGCGGGATATGGTAACGTCCGCCCTTACACGAATTGGGGGCCTTATGGCTCCGGAGGTGCGTGAGGCTCTTGGAATGCAGTTCCCCTATTTTTATCGGAACAAGGGAAGCTTTCCGTTTGCAAATTTGGATGGGCGCGTTTCTTTTGGATTTTTCGCGTCGCGCAGCCACCGCCTGATCCCGCTTTCAGACTGTTCGATTCAGGAAGACAAAACCCTGCTTGTTGCTGAAGCGGTGTGCGACTGGGCCAATCAATTCCAGATACCGGCCTATGATGAAACCCTGCAAACAGGTACGCTCCGGCATGTGATGGCACGTGTTTCCGCGGCAAACGGCGAAATCATGGCCGCGATCGTCACAAAGGGAAAGCTGCCGAAAAAAGAGGCGCTAATCGAGTGCCTGCGCAACCGCATCCCCGGGCTGGTCAGCGTTCTTCACAACCGAAACGATGCGGAAACAAATGTGATATTTGGCCCGGAATTCCGCACGCTTTGGGGGAAAGATCGTCTTTATGATACGATTTGCGGCCTGCGCTTTGCCGTGAGCGCAGCATCCTTCCTGCAGGTAAACCCACAACAGACGGAGGTGCTTTATCATGCGGCTTTAGATGCATTGCAGCTTGAGGGAACAGAACGCGTTGCGGATGTTTATTGCGGCATCGGAACAATATCACTTCTGCTTGCACACCATGCCGCGCAGGTAGATGGAATTGAAACCGTGCCCGAAGCGATCGCAGATGCGATTTTCAATGCACAGGAGAACGGCATCAAAAATGTTGGGTTCCATTGTGGAAATGCCGAGGATGTCCTTCCACGGCTTGTGCGCGAAGGATACCATCCAGATGCCGTCCTGATCGATCCGCCGCGCAAGGGCTGTGAACGCCCCGTGCTGGACGCTTTGCTTGCATGCGGCGCAAAGCGGTTGGTGTATGTTTCCTGCAACCCAGCTACCCTTGCGCGGGACGTCCGCATTCTCGTTGACGGCGGATTCCGCTTTGTATATGCGCAGCCCGTCGATATGTTCCCGCAGACGGCGCATGTGGAGACGGTAGTACTGCTTTCCCACAAAAAAACGAGGAGGAATCTCAATGAAAAAAACATTGTTAAACAGAATACCATATGAATTTCCCCAGGATATCCAGCATTTTGTCTCGGAGTCTGGGATTTACGACAGTTCCTGCTCCCCCGATGCAAAAGTTTATTTCATAGACAAGGAAAATGGCTACTATTTAAAATGCTCAGGCAGAGGAACGCTTGGTAAAGAAGCCAAGATGACGGACTATTTTCACTCTAAAGGGTTTGGCGCGGAGGTGGTGCATTATATTTCCAATGACAACGACTGGCTTTTAACCACTGCTGTTAGAGGAGAAGACTGTACACACGAAAAGTATCTTATTGATCCGAAACGATTATGTGACACCATTGCATGCGAATTAAGAAAACTGCACGAAATAGATTATACTGACTGTCCAATTCCGGATAGAACAGCGGAATATCTTGCCGGAGTTGAGAAAAGTTACTGCACGGGAAATTATGATAAATCCCACTTTCCTGACAGCTTCGGCTATCGTTCGGTCAAGGAGGCTTACAACGTTCTGACTGCGGGGAAAGACGCCCTGCGAAGCAAGGTTTTGCTTCATGGTGACTATTGTCTGCCTAATATTATTCTTAATAACTGGAAACTTTCCGGGTTTATTGATGTTGGCAACGGCGGTGTTGGTGACAGGCATATCGATATCTTTTGGGGAATCTGGACGCTTGCGTTCAATCTGAATACGAGTAAGTACCGGAGGCGCTTTCTTGATGCATACGGAAGAGATAAGGCAGATGAGTCCATACTTAAAATCGTTGCCGCAGCTGAAGTCTTTGGTTGATATGCGGAAACAGTAAAAAGATGTCCCAAGCGCTGAATTTGATTAGCCAAATTCAGTCGTGGAGCAATTAAGCAGTCTGTCTTTTATGGGAAAGAGGCAACACTGTTGAAACAGTTGCCTTTCTTGAACACAAATGAGAGAGAAAACCAAACAATTGTATAAATGGAGGAATTTAATTGTGAAACCGCTTGAAACACAGCGCCTGTTATTGAGGCCCTGGAAAGAAAGCGATGCCGAAGCGTTATTTGCATATGCGCATACGCCGAACGTCGGCCCTGCGGCAGGTTGGAAACCGCATGGTTCCATCGAGGAAACGCGCGCCATTCTGAAAAGCTTTATGGAAGAGGACGAAACATGGGCTGTCGTTCTGCGCTCGAACAGCCAGTTGCTCGGTTCTTTTGGCTTGCACCGCGATGCTATGCGCGGCAGCGAAATCAAAGCGCGCGCGCTTGGCTACGTGCTTGCGGAGGAAGCTTGGGGACATGGCTATGCAACGGAGGCTGCACAGCGTGTTCTGTCGTTTGCGTTTGAGGAATTTGGGCTTGAACTTGTAAGCGTATGCCATTTCCCATTTAATGCACGTTCACGCCGTGTGATTGAAAAGTGCGGATTTCGCTATGAGGGCACGATCCGACATGCATACCGCCGCTACGACAATACGGTCTTGGATTCCTGCTGCTACTCTATCATGCGGGAAGAATACCTTGCATTGAAGGAAAACGCACGATGAAGGCGAACGTTCAGAACGTAGCGCTGCGCGGCGCACAGCGCATCATTGCCATCAGCGACGTGCACGGAAACGGACATCTTTTACAGCGTTTGCTTGAACAGATCGGGTTTTCCGCCAAGGATGCGCTTGTGCTGCTCGGAGACCATATCGAAAAGGGGTGCGGCAGCCTTTATACGCTGCGTTTTATAAAAAGTCTTTGTGAAGCCGGAAATGCATACGCTTTGCAGGGGAACTGTGACACATTATGGGAGGATTTGAAAAGCGGCCTGTATGGCGTGGATCTCGTTCGCTATATGGATTGGCGCAAGCAGTCCCTCCTGTGTGATATGTGCGCAGAGCTTGGATTGGATGTGCATGCCCGCCTGAGGAAATCCGCTTTCGGCTGGAGAAGGCGTATGGCGATCTATTTGCATGGCTTGCCGGATTGCCGCACATTATTGAAAGTGAAGATCTTATCTTTGTTCATGCAGGGCTGGATGCGGGCGACCTGCACGCTCAGAATGCCGAACGCTGCCTTCGCCGTGACGACTTTCTGCATGAAGCCCCCGTATTTGAAAAATTCGTGATAGCAGGGCATATGCCGACACCGAACTACAGCGATTTAACGGGACACATCCTCACCTGCAATCCGGTTTTTGATTTTCATCGAAAGATCATATGCATTGATGGAGGAAACGGCGTTAAGCGGTCCGGGCAGCTTAATGCGCTGATTCGTGAAAACGGCATGTTTTCTACTGCATGGGCAGACGAGCTTCCGCAGGCGGTCGTGCTGCATGCACAGGAGGCATCTCCCGAACCGGCCTCAATCGCATGGCAGCACAAAGAAATTGAACTTCTGGCAGCAGGCAATTCGGAAAGCCTTTGCCGCTGCCTGTATACTGGGCGCACGCTTCTGATTCCAAATGAAAAGCTCTTTTTATGCAATGGAAGGCAATGCTCTTATGATCATACGGATTACTGGTTGCCGCTTTCAGCGGGAGATATCGTTTCTATCGTTGAAGAAGGGCAGAAAAAATGCTTTGTCAAGCATAACGGTGTGCTTGGTTGGTGCTCCAAAGAGAGTTTACACTTCGTTTGAAATATTGTGGCCACTGATGTGGTATAATGCAGCTGTCGGGTTTTGATCCGGCAGCATGTTCAATTTTGGGAGGATGATATGATGAAAAAAACGATTGCAGCCGTGCTTACGCTCCTGCTTTGCTTCATGATCCTGCCGTCCGCAGCGTTTGCGGACGAGGAAGGAGACGCAGTTTTGACGCCGGCAGACAGCGGCGAAGTCCGCGTCACCATAGGAGCAAATTTGGATGAAGCGCAGGTTGCGCAGATTTACAAAGATTTTGGGATTGAACGCGGCTCTGTTACGGAAATCACTGTGACAAACGCAGATGAACGGGCCTATCTTGAAGGAATCGCCCCGGAACGCAAGATCGGCAGCGTAGCGCTTTCCTGCATCTACATTAAAACGCTTGAGGAAGGCGAAGGCTTGAAGATCAGCACCAATCACATTAACTGGTGCACGAGCGAAATGTATATGAATGCGCTCATTACTGCCGGAATTACCGATGCCGAGGTTAAGGTCAGCGCACCGTTTGACGTTTCCGGTACGGCGGCGCTCACCGGCATTTATAAGGCGTACGAGGACATCACCGGCACGACGCTTTCTGAGATTGCAAAGACCATTGGCGTGGAAGAACTGGTTACAACGGGTGAACTTGCCGAATACATCGGAAGCAATGAAGCGACGCAGATCGTCAATGAGCTAAAAAAGATTCTGGATCAAACGCAGAATATGACGGACGAAGAGGTGCGCGCTGAAATTAAGGGCATTGCGGAGGCATACAACGTTTCGATTACAGACGCGCAGGTGGATCAGCTGCTTAAGCTCTGCCGCAGTTTGGAAAAGCTCGATGTAGCGCAGTTGCAGGAGAAGCTGGTTTCACTCACAAAGACGCTCGAAGGTGCGAAGCAGGTTGAATCCAAATTGAGTGAATTTGCAGCTGGTGTGAAGAACTTTTTTGGCAAGGTTGCGGACTTTTTCTCGCGCCTCTTCGGCAAAGGAAACTGAATTCTAACCGTTTGAAAGCGAAGAATGGGAGCGGTGCTTGCGCACAGCTCCTTTTTCTGTTATCTTATTTGCATGAAAAAAATTTTGATTACGGCTTTTGAACCATTTGGCGGAGAAAGGATAAACCCCGCGCAGGCTGTGTTGGAGCGGCTGCCGGAGGCAATATCCGGCGCAGCGCTGTACAGATCAGTGCTTCCTGTGAGCTACCGAAAGAGTGCTGTGCTATTGTTGGAGCAGATCGAAAGGGTAAGGCCGGATGCTGTAGTAATGCTCGGCCAGGCTGGTGGCCGGGCAAAAATTACTCCGGAGCGAATTGCTGTAAATCTGGATCATTGCGAGGCACGCGATAATGACGGTGAGCAGCGCATCGATTCTGTAATCGATCCGGAAGGGCCGGCTGCGTATTTTTCAACCCTGCCGGTTCATGCAATGCTGCAGGAAATGCGCAAGTGCGAAGTGGGGTGCGCAATGTCCGCTTCCGCAGGCGCATTCATCTGTAACCATGTTTCATACGAAGCACTGCATTACATCAGCCGCATGGGGTATGGCATTCCTGCAGGGTTCATCCATCTGCCATATCTTCCAGAACAAGCAGAAGGCAAGCCCGGTGCTGCGTCTATGCCGCTTTCCGCAATGGTGCATGCCGTACAAGCTGCGCTTGCAGCGATAGCGGATTCATTTTAGAGAAAAGGATGGGGAAGCGGTGAAACTTCGTACTGTCACAAAACAGCAGGCAGCTCGCTTTCTGCTGTTGCGCCATGGCCTTATCGACCATTACCGTTATTGCGGGAAGAACGGAGTGCTTGCGTTTATACGCAGCGTCGGATGTATACAATATGACCCAATCGATGTGTGCGGACGGAATGCGGAATTGGTGCTTCAAGCACGTGTAAAAGGCTTCCGCAAGGAGATGCTGCAGAAGCTTCTGTACGAGGATCGCAGTCTGATAGACTATTGGGATAAATGCATGGCCATTTTTCCTGTTGAGGATTGGCCGTACTTTGCGCGAACGCGCATGCAAAACACTTACAATGCGGAAGCAGTCCGCCCCGCGCTTGCGCTTGCAAGGGAAACGGTGGCTTCGCAGGGCCCTTGTTGCTCGGATGATATTCCGGATGGCCGGGAAAAGGTACGCTGGCCTTGGGGCTATGCGCCAATTGGCCGTGCCGCGCTGGAAACGCTGTATTTTCAGGGAGAGCTCGTCATACACAACAAACAGGGTACGCGGAAATACTATGACTTTGCTGCGCGCCACCTGCCACCGGAGCTTCTTAGCGCGCCTGACCCAAACCAAACGCAGGCCGAGTATTACCGTTGGGCGGTGGCCCGGCGAATCGGCAGCGTAGGATTGCTGTGGAATCGACCTTCGGATGCCTGGCTGGAAATCCGTGGATTAGATATGAAGGCCAGAACTGCAGCAATTGAGGATTTATGCGCATTGGGCACGATTGTTGCAATTTGGGTGGAAGATATTCGGCAGCCACTTTATTTTCACAAACAGGATCTGCCGCTCCTTGAAACGGCATGCGGAACGGAGAAATTAGCGCCGCGCTGTGAGTTTATCGCGCCGCTGGACAATCTTCTTTGGGATCGCAAGCTGATTGAAGCGGTTTTCGGTTTTTCCTATCGTTGGGAAATCTATACGCCGCCCGCGAAGCGTCAGTACGGCTACTATACGCTTCCGGTCCTGTATGGTGAGGGGTTTGCTGGACGGATTGAACTGGTATGTGATCGGAAAGAAAACAGGCTTATCCTAAAAAACCTATGGTTGGAGCCTGGCAAGCGCCTGCCCCGCAGCGCTTTGCAGAGAGCGCTCACGCGCTTTGCACGCTTTCATCAGTGCAGCGCTCCGGAGATCGAAAGCTAGGATAACCGTTTTGTTTCCGCAGCGACACATGCCCGACAAAAAGTCGTGGTATACCTGATGTAGTTTTTAGAAAGGTGCAGAACTGATGTTTGGATATATCGTGCCGCTGAAACAGGAACTCCGCATGCGAGAGCTGGCACAATACAACGCATACTATTGCGGGCTTTGTGCCTCCATCGGTGCAAGATTCGGTCAGGCGGCACGGCTAACGCTTAATTATGACAGCACTTTTCTTGCAATGCTGCTCACCGGGCTTTCAGGTGGATCGGCGCAGCCCTGTATCCCGCGTTCCTGTGGGTATAAGCCGTTTCAAAAAAAGCGGCTCTTTGCACCCGGTTCCGATGCGTTGCGTTTTTCCGCAGATTTTAATGTTGCGCTTGCGTGGTATAAGCTGCGCGATGATTGGCAAGATGAAAAGAAAGTATCTGCACTTGCAGGAAAAGGCTTATTAAGGCGGGCGGCAAAACAGGTTTCAGCCGAACGGCCGAACATGGTGAGCGCGATTGAAGTCGGCATCCGGGAACTCTCTGTGCTGGAGCGGGAAAGGTGTAATATACTTGATGCGCCGGCAGATTGCTTCGCACTGTTGATGCGTGCCGCTGGAAAGGAAGCGCCGCTTGCGGACGTGCGCATGAAGCCTGCTTTTGAGGCACTGCTGTATAATATCGGGAAGTGGGTGTATCTGGCCGATGCATGGGAGGATCGGGAGCGCGATGCGCGCACAGGCGCCTATAACGTTTTTAACGTTACGGGGGCAGACGCGGAACGCGCGGGATTTCTGATGCACTATTCGATTCATGAGGCAATCAAAGCATATGAGCTATTGGATATTGCCGTGAATCGGGAGATATTGGATAATATTCTGTATGATGGCTGTGCTGCACGAACGCAGAAGCTGTTGGGAGGAAAGCATGAACAATCCGTATAAAGTCCTTGGCGTAAGTGAGGGCGCATCGCAGGAAGAGATTCGCGCAGCGTATCTGAAGCTTGTGAAAAAATACCACCCTGATAAATACACGGATACGGACTTAAAAGAGCTCGCCAACGAAAAACTCGTTGAAATTAATGAAGCGTATGAAGCACTGACCAAGAAGAACGGCTCTACGCAAGCCTCCGGATCCGGCGCCGGGGCCTATTCAAACTATGGTTACAGTGGGCAAGGTTCCACATATTCAGGCCCCAATGCAGCTGACTTTGCGCGGGCGCGCGCGTTCATTAACCAGAACAACCTTCAGGCAGCCAAGCAGGTGCTGGATACGATTTCTGTGCGGAACGCCGAATGGTATTATCTTTACGGAATAATTTATCTTCGGCAAGGCTGGTATGATAAGGCAAACGATTATATCAGCCGCGCTTATCATCAGGAACCCGGGAATGCCGAATATGCAAACGCATATAAAACCTTGCGCACTACGGGGAATCCCTATACCCGACAGGCGTCGAGCTATGATTCTTCCTGCTCCGGATGCGACGTTTGTTCAGGTTTGCTCTGTGCAGACTGTTGCTGCGAATGCATGGGCGGCGACCTGATCCGCTGCTGCTGATGTTGAGGTGTGCCAATGCTGAAGCTTTCTCCTGCAAAACAAATTACGCTCAGTGCCATGTGCATTGCGCTTACAGTGCTTTCGTTATATGCTGCGGCCGTGCTGCCAACGATGCGGATCGCCTGCTATTTTCTATCCTCGGTTTTTGTGTACATCCTGTGCGCAGAACAAGCTTATTTAAGTGCGTTTCTAGTCTATGCAGCATCTGTGGCTCTTGGACTGTTGCTGTTGCCATCCAAGGCTGCGCTTATTCCATATGCGCTCCTTCTTGGGCATTATGGAATCTTTAAAACGTTTTTGGATGAGCATATTGGTGACCGCTTGGTTGGATCGGTTCTGAAGCTGCTTTACTGTGACTTGTTTTTTGCGCTCGCGGTTCTTCTCGCCATGTTTACGCTTAGTTTCGACCTTTCATCGGTAGCGCTGCCCATCCCGCTTTGGGCGGTTGTGCCGCTTCTGCAAGTTGCATTCTTTGTATATGACCTTCTTTATTTTACCTGCCAAAAAATTTATTTGACGCGCATCCGAAACGCTGTGATTCCGCGCCGCTGAACTTTATAAGACCGTACTATTGCGCCCCATATCGGGCAATACTGATATGGGGAGGCGATTCCATGCGTTCTGATCAACCAAGAAAAAAGAAGAATTCCCTGTTTTTTACCGTTTTGAAAGCGGTTTTGCTGGCGTTCGCTCTTGCGGCAACCTGTTTCGTGCTGTTTTTTGCCGTAAGCTTGCTGAAGCTGGATGCCTGGAAAGAATTTGACCCGGAAAACATTTTGGGCGCGCCCGAAACGCTGATTCTATACGATAAAGACGACAATGAGGCCCTCAGGCTTCATGCGGCGGAAGACCGGGTTTCCGTTTCCATTTCAGAGGTTCCAAAGCATGTGCGTATGGCGTTTATTTCTGCGGAAGACGCACGGTTTTATGAACATCCCGGGGTGGATTTAATCCGTATTGCAGGGGCTGCATGGCAGGACATTAAGGCAGGCAGTTATGTGCAAGGCGCGTCTACAATTACGCAGCAGCTTATCAAGCTTAGCCATTTAAGCGCGGATAAAACGATCAGCCGCAAATTGGAAGAAGCCGTGCTGGCTTACCAGATGGAAAAGAAATACAGCAAAGATGAAATCCTTGAAATGTATTTGAACTATGTATACTTTGGGCGTGGGTATTATGGAGTGGAATCGGCAGCGCTGGGATACTTTGGCACGCATGCGTCCGAATTGGGCATCGCTCAGGCAGCAACGCTTGCGGGCATACTGAAATCCCCAACCAATTACGCACCGCATCTTAAGCCGGATGATTGCCTGCGCAGACGCAATAATATCATTTCGCTGATGCACGAATATGGTTACATCTCGCAAGAAGAATGTGATGCCGCCTCGGCAGAACCCCTCGAGATCCAAAACGTCACGGAACCATCGCGCGGGTATTATGTTGATACTGCGCTGAGCACCGCATCAGATATTCTTGGTATAAGCATGGATGAGTTACTCACAGGCGGGTACCGCATCTACACGGCTATGGATCCTGCTTTGCAGGCGCACTGTGAGGAGATTTTCGCAGAGGATTCATTCTTTCCGGCAGCGGATTGCGAGGGCGCAATTGTAATCCAACAAGCGGGTACGGGACATGTTGCAGCGCTTGTTGGGGGGAGAGATTCCAATGTGGCCATGGCTTTTAACCGTGCAACGCGCATCCGCAGGCAACCTGGCTCCGTGATTAAACCCGTCATAGCATATGCGCCTGCGTTGGAGCTTTGCGGGTATACAGCAGCGTCTATGCTGCTTGACGAGCCTACAACCTTTGCGGATTATGCGCCAAGGAATTTCAACAACAAGTACTATGGATGGGTAACGCTGCGCGAAGCAGTGCAGCGCTCCCTTAATGTTCCTGCCGTGAAAGTGCTCAACGAAGTTGGGTTAGGGCAGGGAAAGGCGTTTGCCGAATCGCTTGGCGTTTCATTTGATAAAACAGATACGAGCCTTACGCTTGCGCTCGGGGGATTTACCTATGGCGTCTCGCCATGGCAGCTTGCAGGCGCCTATGCAGCGTTTGCGTCTGAAGGCGTATACGATACGCCTACTGTAATCCGGTACATTACGGATGCCGCAGGCAGGGTGTTATATGAATATGAGCCCGAAAGCAACCGTGTAATGAGCAAAGAGAACGCTTATATTCTTACCAGCATGCTTGAAAGTGCAATTGAAGAAGGAACCGGCCGCCGCTTGGGTGAGCTGGAGCTCCCGATTGCGGGGAAGACCGGAACCGTTGGTGCGGGGGAAGGAAACCGGGATGCATGGATGGCGGCGTATAATCCTGAATACGCTGCATGCGTGTGGATGGGATACGACAATACGGAGGACGGAATGCTTCCCGCCGATGCCACAGGGGGAAAGTATCCCGCATTGGTGCTCCGTGAAGTTTTCAAGTTTTTATACGAAGGTAAAACTTCACCTGATTTCATTATGCCGGATGGCGTGGCAGAGTATGCTTTGGATAAGCGCACGCTCACAGTGGAGCATACTGCGGTTCTGTCCAATTCATTTACACCGCAAAGCAGCGTGTTGCGCGAAGTGTTCCGCACCGGCACCGAGCCCACAATTACCACACAGTATTGGGGGGTCCCGGTACCGGTACGGGATCTTGCTGTGACCCTTTCGGCAACACAAATCCCAACGGTTTCCTTTACGGCTCGCCAGTCCTTTATACGGTATAGGCTATACCGGGAGGACGCTTATGGAAACAATCGCATGCTCATAAAGGAATGGATCGGTCAGACAGGAAAGGTTGAATTTGAAGATAACATGGTCAGCAGCGGAGCTTCTTACCGATATTCCGTGGTTCCCGAACATCCGGAACTTTCCGTCAACGGAAAACAAGTCTGCGGGCCTGTTAAAAAGACGGCGCTAGTTCAAGTGGGAAAAGCTGAAATCATCCTGAACGACATCGAGTTTTCAGGGGATGATTGAAAGACACAGTCCGTGATTCGCACACATTTGAATTAATTCCTTGACGAATGGCAGGGAAAAAGTATAAGATAGAGCTGTAATCTCTGAGAATTCAGCAAGCATATATCTTTTTACAATTTCAAAGAAGGTGTGTGATTAAAATGGAATTAAAAAAAATTGCGGAGGAGATGCAGCCCAAAACAATGGCTGCGCGTGATTGGGTGTTTCAGGTAATTCGTATGGCAATCGTCCGGGGTATACTTCCGGGTGGAATGCCGCTCAGGCAGGATGAAATATCTTCCGCGCTGAATGTGAGCCACATTCCAGTACGCGAGGCATTTCGCCAGTTGGAAGCACAGGGGCTAGTACGGATTTACCCGAACCGTGGTGCGGTCGTAACAAGGCTGACGCGGCATGAACTGGAGAATGTAATGGATACGCGTATCATGCTCGAAATGGGTGCGTTTAAAACGGCAATCCCGCTTATGGATGAAAGCGATTTGTCGTATGCGCAGGAATTGTTGGATGCCTTCCACGCGGAGCGTAACCCACAGCGATATGACACTTTAAACCTTCAGTTCCATTTGGCGCTCTATGCTCCCTGCAACAACGATGTTGCGCTTTCGATGATTGACCAACTGCATGCGAATTCGGATCGCTACTTGCGCCCTTACTATCCAAAGGAAGACGATAGCGCCTTCAAGTCGATTGAGGAGCATCAGGCGTTGATTGATGCCTGCCACAGCAAAGACGCCGAACTGGCTTGCGCAGTGCTTCGCACGCATTTGGAAAGCACAAAAACATTGCTGCTTGGATCCCCACTACTTAACTGAGACTGCCCATTGATTACGGCCTGCAGAAGCTTCTGCAGGCCGTTTCGGTATGCTGGTCATGGAATTTGGAAGAGCTGCTTTCCGTTTCGAAGCGTCGCCTGCATGAGCTCTTCGGCATCCATGCCGCGCGCTTGTGCTACCGCCTGCGCGATGAAAGGAATAAAAGAAGGATCGTTTCGCTCGCCGCGATGGGGAACAGGGGTCATGTAGGGACAATCCGTTTCGAGCAGCAGTCGGTCAAGCGGCACATATGCCGCCGCTTCAATTGGCTTGTGCGCATTTTTGAACGTAACAGCGCCGCCAAAAGCAACATACAGGCCCAGGTCCACGCATTCGCGCGCAATCTCTGCGCTTCCGGAAAAGCAGTGCATCACGCCGCAAAGACCATTTCTATATGCCCTGAGGATGTCCATGCAATCGCCGAATGCTTCCCGGATATGCAGTACAACAGGGAAGCCAAGCGACTGCGCGAGCGCAAGCTGCTCCGCAAACACGCGGCGCTGCGTTTCGCGCGGCGCAAAATCGTAATGGTAATCAAGCCCAATCTCACCAAGCGCTTTGGCTTTGGGGTACCTGAGTGCAGAGGAGACCTCCTCCAGGTACCCGTCCGGCGCTTCGGCGGCATAATGCGGATGCACGCCGTATGCACCGTAAATCCAAGGGTAGGCCTGTGTCAGTGCAAGCGTTTTGGGGAAATCCCCAAGCGCGCAGGCAACGTCAAGCGCAAGCGCGAGGCCGTGATGCGGCAGGGAGGAGAGCAATGCATCGCGATCCGCATCAAAGCGTTCGTCCGTCAGGTGCGTGTGCGTGTCAAAGTACATCATCTCGGTCTCAGCAGAGCTTGGCTCCGGCAGGGATGGCGCTGTCAATTATGATAAGGTTAAGCCGTTCATCCCCGCGTTCCTTGTGGACGGCGGAGATAAGCATCCCGCGGCTTTCAAAGCCCATCATCTTCCTGGGGGGCAAGTTTACAATGGCTACAAGCGTTTTGCCTATGAGCTCCTCCGGCTGGTAATACTTTGCAATGCCCGAAAGAATCTGCCGATCTTCTCCTGTGCCGTCATCCAAAGTGAAGCGCAGCAGTTTATCGGACTTTTTTACCCGTTGGCAATCCTTAACCTTCACTGCGCGGAAATCGCTGCGGCAGAAGGTATCAAAGTCAACATTTTCGGTAAGCTGTGGTTCTACTTCTACAGCAGGAAGAGCAGCCTTGGCCTTTGCCTCTTGCCATGCCTCCAACTCCGCGAGCTTTTGCTCGCGGTCAATGCGGCCGAAAAGAATTTCTGCCTGACCCACCGTGCCGCCAACAGGCATTCCGCCAAAGCGGGACAGGGACGCTACGCCGCCGTTTTTAACGCCAAGCTGGTGCAGCATCCGTGCGGAGGTTTCCGGCAGGTAAGGTTCTAACAGAATGGCGGAGAAGCGGATTGCCTCCAGCAGATTGTAGAGCACAGTGCCCAAACGATCCCGCTTTTCCGCGTCTTTGGCCAAAGCCCAGGGAGCGGTCTCATCAATATACTTGTTTGCACGGCGCAGCAGGGCAAATATTTCATCCATTGCATCGGCCACCTTGAGCTCATTCATCCGTGCTTCCACCCGGGCGGGTAGGGCAAGGGCGATTGCCTTGAGTTCCTCATCCACGGGTTCGGAGGCGACGGGAGCCATGATCTGCCCACCAAAATACTTTTGGTCCATAGCAATGGTGCGGTTAACCAGATTGCCCAGAATATTGGCCAACTCCGTGTTTACCCGCTCAATGATAAGCTCATAGGTCATCGCCCCATCGTTTGCGAAGGGGATTTCGTGGAGAACGAAGTAACGGATTGCATCCACTCCGAATTGTTCCACCAAGTCGTCGGCGTAGACCACGTTGCCTGCGGATTTGCTCATCTTGCCGCTGCCCACCAAAAGCCACGGATGGCCAAACACCTGCTTGGGCAGGGGTTCGCCCAAAGCCATGAGGAAAATGGGCCAGTAAATGGTATGGAAACGGACGATGTCCTTACCGATCAGGTGGAGGTCCGCAGGCCAAAAGTCCTTATAATGCTGGTCGTGATTGCCGTCCGGGTCATAGCCGCAGAATGTGATGTAGTTGGTCAGGGCATCCAGCCATACATAAACCACATGCTTGGAGTCGAAGTCTACCGGAATTCCCCAAGTGAAGGAAGTGCGGGAAACGCACAGGTCCTGCAGGCCGGGTTTGAGGAAATTGTTAACCATCTCATTTTTCCGGGACTCCGGCTGAATGAACTCCGGATGATCCTGAATATATGCAAGAAGCAGGTCGGCATATTTGCTCATGCGGAAAAAGTATGCTTCTTCTTCCGCATCCTGAACTTCCCGTCCACAATCCGGGCATTTCCCATCCTTAAGCTGGCTTTCGGTCCAAAAGCTCTCACAGGGGGTGCAATATTTACCGTGGTAGGTGCCCTTGTAAATATCCCCCTGATCATAGAGCCGCTTAAAGATTTTTTGTACCTTTGCCACATGCTCCGGATCCGAGGTGCGAACAAATTTGTCGTAGGTCGTGTTCATCAAATCCCAGATGCGGCGAATCTCTCCGGCCACGCCATCTACATATTCCTGCGGCGTTACACCGGCGGCTTCCGCCTTTTCCTGAATTTTCTGGCCGTGCTCGTCGGTGCCGGTCTGGAAGTATACACGGTAGCCGGTCATGCGCTTATATCGGGCGATGGCATCGGCGAGCACGATCTCATAGGTGTTGCCGATGTGGGGTTTGGCCGAAGTATATGCAATGGCCGTTGAAATGTAATAAATTTTTGTTTCGCTCATGTTGTTCCTCCCGTCATAAATAAAACATCCCTCTGCGCGCTCGCACAAAGGGACGATGTTTTTTCGTGGTACCACCCTTCTTCCTGCCCGGAGGGCAGCTTAAAGACGTGCGCTGTATCGGGCGCGCCCGCTTCGGCTTAAGGCAAACTGCGTTCGGCCGGAGCCGCTTGGGAGCCATGTTCAGTGGCGCTGCACCGCCGGGCTTTCACCTGACCCCGGCTCTCTTTGGGCACGCATTCCACTTACTCTTTCCGTCACTGCGGCGTATTCGTAATTTGATTTAGTTTACTTGTTTCCTGTATTTTTGTCAAGATGATCTTCCATGATTCAGGCGAAACCTGGGAACATGGATATTCATGATTGACAAGTGGCGTGTTTCCTACCAAAATGATACTATACTTGCGATACGGGAGAAGGGCATATGGCAGAGATTTGGGAAGACCTGCAATGTGCGGGGCTTGGCATTTATCGGGATACGGAGGGCTTTTCCTACGGACATGACGCCGTGCTGCTCGCAAACTTCGTGCGCGCCAACAGGAATGATCATGTGCTTGATCTGGGTGCAGGAACCGGCATTGTCTCCTTTCTGGTGCATGCAAAGACGGGGGCCGGCATCTGCGCTGCGGACATTTCAGAGCGCTGCTGCAGGCTGATGGAAAAAAGCGTTGCAAAAAACGGTCTGTCAAAAGCAATCAAGGTATATGAGGCCGATTTGCGCCTGCTGCCGGATGCCCGCCTGCCTTGGGAAAGTTTTGACTGCATTTGCTGCAACCCGCCGTACTTTTCCGGTGGAACCGAAAGCCCAAACTCTGTACGCCAGCAAAGCGCACATCAAACAAGCTGCACGATCAGCGAAGTTGCCGCTTGTGCGCGGCGAATGCTCAAAAACGGCGGCAGGCTGTTTGCCTGTTATCCTGTTTTTGGGCTCTCGCGGTTCTGCGCTGCGCTTGAAGCCGAAATGCTTGCCGTGAAGCGCATCTGTTTCGTCCGCTCGAAATGCGGAAAAGCGCCGTACCTTTTCCTTGCAGAGGCAAAAAAGGGAGGGAAAAGCGGGCTTGTTTTTGAAGCTGATATCATTTTGGAGGAATCTTGATGGAAGAAAAAAGGCGGAATGCGCTTGAACCCATGCTTTATCTTTGCGCGACACCTATCGGCAATCTGGAGGATATTACCCTTCGCGTAGTGCGCGTGCTTGAAAGCGTAAGCCGCATTTATTGTGAGGACACGCGCCATACCGCCGCTCTGTTAAACCGGCTTGAAATCAAAAAGCCGCTTGTTTCCTGCCACGAGCATAATGAAAAGGAACGCGCGGAGGAAATCGTTCGTTCTGTGCATGCGGGCGAGGCGGTTGCCTTTGTGAGCGATGCGGGCATGCCGGGGATTTCCGACCCGGGGGAACGGCTTGTTGCGGCATGCATCCGCCAAAACGTTCCGTTTACCGTTCTGCCCGGCGCCTCCGCCGCGCTTACGGCGCTGGTCCTTTCCGGCTTTCCAAGCCGGGGTGCCTGCTTTTACGGATTTCTTCCGCGTGAAACGAAGGAGCGGCGTGAGGCGGTCGCAGGCCTTGCTGCGCACCGCGGTACACTGATTTTTTATGAGAGCCCGCTGCGGGTCGCCGCAACCTGCGCAGAACTCGCTTTGTCGCTTGGCGACCGCCCGGCAACGCTCGTACGGGAACTGACCAAGGTGTACGAAGAGGCGGTGCGAGAGCCGCTCTCTGCTCTTGCGGCGCGCTATGCCGAAGCGCCGCCGCGTGGAGAGTGCGTGTTGCTCATCGGTGGCGCGCCGGATGCACCTGCAGCTACGGAAGCGGATGTGCGGGCGATGTTGGAGTCACTTTTCGCACGCGGTGTGCGCGCAAAGGATGCGGCAAAGGAGGTTTCCGCCTTGCTCGGCACGCCGCGCAATGAGGCGTACCGCCTTGCAATGGAAATTAAAAACGAAGGAGAAGACCAATGAGAATTGTTGCGCTCAAACAGGAATTTTCCATTTGTAAGCTTCCGGAGGATTCGGACGTCCGCTCTGATGGCGAGATTTATTTTATCGCAAAAACGGATGAAGAGCTTTCTCTAGTTTGCCCAACTGAAAAGGTGCCCGCAAACGCAGCCGCGCGGGATGGCGGCTGGCGTGCGATCCGGATTGAAGGGGTGCTTGACTTTTCGCTCGTTGGGATCTTGGCCGGGCTTTCGCGCGTGCTCGCGGAGGCAAACATCGGCATTTTTGCAGTTTCCACCTATAATACGGACTATGTTTTAACCAAGGCTGCCTGCTTTGAACGCGCGCTTTCGGCCCTTTCTGCAGCGGGATATGAGGTTGAGCGGTGAGTGCGTATGCGGCGGCATCGTCTCTGATGCGGTATGTGTTCCTTGCGCTGCTTGCTTACTTTATAGCCGTGCTGATCGTCCGCTCCGTTTCAGAATACCGCTGCCTGCGCGCAGCACAGCACATCTTGAAGCTTTCAATTCATTGGATTGAGGTATTGGAACCCGCCCGCTATCGGGGCAGGTGGTTTCCGCTTGCGGAAGATAACGAGATAGGCAGCGGCGCGGATTGTGAAATAACGCTTCCTAAAAGTAAAATGAAGACACGCCATGCGCGCATTATTCTCAGAAAGGGTGAGTACCGTTTTTCTACGAAGCAGAAGCGCTACTGCGAAATTAACGGCCAGCCTTTGATTCGGAGAGAAACGCCGCTTGCGGACGGCGATGTGGTGTGGGTGCAGGACGTATGTTTTGTCTGCCATAAAAGGCGTGCAGAGGAGGGGGACCATGCATAGACTGCGCCATGCACGCTGCGCCGCTGCGCTTCGTGCAGTTTTGTTTTTCACTGCTGCGGCTTTTCTTCTGCTTTCCTTCTGTACCGAATCGTTTGACGCCGGGGCTCTGCTGCTTGGGGCAATAGTTTCGGGTGTAATTCTTCTTTCCTATTGTTTGCTTTCTTGGCTGGCCCCGCACGCGGACAAGCTCCTGATTCTAACAATATTCTTTCTTTGTGCGCTTGGCATGGTGGTTCAATACCGCATCGAACCGGAAACAGCAGCGCGCCAACTGATGATGCTCGGCATAGGGCTTGCGGCAATGCTGCTGATGATGGCATTGATGCGGCGGCCTCGTATTTTCCGCGTGCTCAGCATCCCGATGGCGCTTTTGAGTTTGGGTATCCTCGGCGCGCTGATTTTTGTTGGAAAGGAATCCGGCGGAGCAAAAAACTGGATCAGCGTGGGCGGCATATTGTTTCAGCCCTCCGAATTTGTAAAAGTTGCGCTTGTGTTCGTGCTTGCAGATGCGATGACGGAACGCACGCACGTGCGGGATCTGGTTCCGTTGTTTCTGTTTGTGGGTGCAGTTGCGGCGCTTCTTGTGCTGCAGCGGGATTTGGGCGCCGCAATGTTGATGGCCGGCACGTTCCTGATGGTCTTTTTCGTTGCGACGAGCAATATCGGGGCAACGCTCGCAGCGCTGCTTACTGGCGGCGCAGGCGCGTATGCGAGTTATTTGCTGTTTGACCATGTACGCGCGCGCATCGCCATTTGGCAGGATCCATGGGCGACCTATTCCACGAGCGGGTACCAGATTGCGCAGGGACTCATGGCAATCGCTTCGGGGGGATTGTGGGGGTTGGGGCTCGGGCAAGGTTCGCCAAAGATGATCCCGGCCTATCATACGGATTATATTTTTGCCGTCATCTGCGAGGAATTCGGCATCGTGTTTGGCGTGGGCGTTATTGCGCTGTATCTGCTTATTGTGGTGCGCGGAGTTTTAATTGCACTCCATGCGGAAGACCGGTTCAGCATGCTCGCAGCATTTGGAGCAACAGCAATGCTGGCGGTGCAAACATTCGTGATTATCGGCGGCGTAATCAAACTGATTCCACTCACGGGGATCACCATGCCATTCGTAAGCTATGGCGGCAGTTCTATGATCGCCTGCATGCTGTTCGCCGGAATTTTGGAAGGGGTCGCGGCAAAAAGCGGCGCCTCACTGGAGGATGCGCTTGCCCGGGAGACGCAGCCATCAAACGGTAAAGAAGATGGGGCAGACTATGAAGCGGATGAGGAGGAACGCGCATGAATACCAAGCGGAACATTAAGGGCATGCTGGCCGTGTTCGTTGCGCTGTTTTTGCTGCTTGCAGGATATCTTGTTTACATCGTCGGCGCGTATGGCGCCTATTGGTTTGCCAGCCCTTACAATACACGCGTAACAAAACAGAAGAATGCTGTGTTGGCTGGCACGATATTTGAACGCCATGGCCTTGCGCTTGCCACCACAAATGAAGCGGGGGAGCGGAACTACGCTGCGGATGAGAGCATGCGGCTTGCTACCGCACATGTAATCGGCGACACGGCTGGGCAGACGCTTGGAGCAGAAGCGTTGTTTGCAAAATATCTGCTTGGATTCGATCAGGATTTTGGCGAACAGCTTTCTTATTTGGTTTCAGAGAAACAGCGTACGGGAGCCGATATTATGCTCACGGTTGATGCAGCGCTTTCGGAATATGCCTATTCTCTTTTAGAAGGATACAACGGTGCAATTTTGCTGATGAATTACAAAACAGGGGAAGTGCTTGCCTGCACCGCGCGCCCCGGTTTCGATCCGGCACGCATGAAGGACTATGCCACAGGAGGATACACGCTTGCAGAGGGCAGCATGGTCAACCGCGCAACGATGGGACGCTATACTCCGGGATCGACGTTTAAAATCGTTACGACGATTGCAGCGCTGCGATATCTGCCGAATGTGCAGAGCCGCACGTTTTTGTGCAGCGGGCCGCTTGTGTTTGAAAAGGAAAGCGGAACGCTGGTGAATGACGGTGTGAACCCTTATGATGAAACGGGGGCATTGCGCGAGGAATATATTCTTCTTCGGGATCATGAGGACGCCCGGCATGGTCAGCTGACGTTGGAGGAAGCCTTCATCCACTCCTGTAATCATGTCTTTGCACAGCTTGCGCTTGAAATCGGCGAAACGAATCTGCGCAAAACGGCTGAGTCGCTTGGATTCAACGGGGAGTTCCTGTTTGACGAACTGGTGGCATATCCGGGAACCTACGGCGATGCGGAAACGGATTTCGAGCTCGCTTGGAGCGGGGTTGGCCAACATACAGACATTATTACGCCTGTGCATCTCTGCCTGATTACATGTGCCGTTGCAAATGGAGGCGTTGCCATGGAACCAAAGCTTTTAAAAGGCGTGAGCGGTACGGCGGGCATAGAATACAAAAGCCTCGCGCCAGAGGAATATGAAGCGTTCCTCAAAGGCAACGAAGCGGAATTCCTTGCGGCCTGCATGCGGGGCGTGGTGCAACGCGGCACGGGCACGCGCGCAGCCGTGGATGGTTATACCGTCTGCGGAAAGACAGGCACGGCAGAGGTTTCCTCTGCAAAAAACGCACGTGCGCATGCCTGGTTCACCGGCTATATCGATAGTGATGCGCATCCCTATGCGATCACCGTAATCGTGGAGCAGGCGGGGGGAGGCGGAACGGTTGCCGCGCCCATTGCGGCAAAAGTGCTGGAACGGGCCGTGAAAACCAAAGCGGAATAGCAGATCAATTCCCGGCAGCAAAGTAGGCAAGAATGAGGTCTACCATCATGCCGTAGCTTTTTACTCCATCTTCCTGCTGGTTAAACTTTAGGTAATTGTCATTGAGCGTTGTGGCGGCTTCTTCGACCGGGCCTTCAAACGAATCCCAATACGCATTATAGCTCCGGATATCGCGCACCACCCCCTCGTTGTAGGTTGCGTAAAGGGCGGAGTATTTTTCCTTGTCTGCGGCATAAAGCTTGTTTCCGCAATGGATCAGGGCAAGCATTGTGCCGGAATACGAGATGGAGGGATCCTGCGAATGCGTGCAGGCAAGGTAGCTGGCGAAGTTTGCCTCGTCCTCGCGCGCAATGCCAAGGTAGTGGGCAGTTTCGTGTGCTGCAGCGGAAAGCATCAGGAGCGCAGGCTGATCGACATTTACGTTCGCTTCCCCTGTATGCGGGATGAAGATGCCGGAGATCCCGGCATAGGAAAGACCGACGGAACTCGCGACACCCTTTGCGGCATAGGTGCGCCGGGAAAAAAGAGGAAGTTCACAGCCAAGCGCTGCGTATGCGGCCGGAATTTGGTCAAAGTAGGCCTCGTATCCTTCTTCGAGTGTGAATACGCCTTCCTCATTTTCACGCACCTTGCCCCGTAATGCGTTTGCCTCTTCCGCAAGGCGTAAGCATGCTGCCTCCAGTTCGTCCGTGCTGCGTTCTTCCACTGGAAGCGTAAGAAGCGTATAAAGTGAAGGCCGGAAATAATTGAAGCCCCACATCACATAAAACAGGTTGAGCAACACGCCTCCCGCGATGCACAGCGAAAGCAGATAGCCAACAAAGGCGGAAAAGCGGATTCGCCGAAACAACAGGCGATAAAGATACACAAGCGTTAATACGGCAACCGTGATTACAAGCGCAAATAGGATGCACTCAGCCAACGAAGCGCGGGTGAAGGAATTGAGCTTTCCCATCCATGCGCTGATAAAAGGGTAGATTTTCTCGGAGTAGTATGCTTCAATCCAATCCGGGTGCTGTGCGGCAAGGCGCGGGACGAAAATTCCAAGCGGGATCAGTAAAAGCCACGGCAGCTTCCTGAGCTGCCGCTTCCATTCGGCACGGGAAATCGATTTGCTTCTTTCGTTCGACATGCTGTTATTATACCATGCGCCAACGGCAAAAGCAGCATCCGAAGTGTTAAAATATCATGGCATGTAAGAATCAAGAAGGCGCTTTACCCACTCTTCGGCAGGGGATTCTATCATCGAAATCACCTCAATGCCGTCCTCATTCCCTTCCGGAAAAAGATACAGCGTTGGCCCATTGCGCATGCGGTCTGGGTACACATGCGCATGGAACAGCGCAAAAGGCAGGTAGCCTTCCGCATAAACAAAAATTGTGGTTTCCCCATAATCGCAGGGAACTTTTGCCAACGCCCCTTCCCGCGCCTGCACCGGCACACCGTAAAGATATGCCACCCCATTTTGGTCGGAGGTTGCGGAAAGGCCGGCTTCCGGGAGGATGATTCTCGCGTTTGCAACGGCGCGCAGGGAATATGCGTCAATCACCGTGAGTTTCATATGTCCGGATACGCGTGCGGAACAAGCCGCAGTCAGAAGAACAATGCCGGAGGTCGCACAGGCGGCAAAAGAAATAATCCATAGCCATTTCCTCTTTTTCATTTTAAGTCTCCCTGAATTACCGGTAGTATAATTTATGCGGACAGTGGCACACGATATGTGATATAATCCTATCAAAATAAAGATGCAAAACCATTTGCAATAGATTTAGGAGGCAACGAAGCATATGAAGCGATTTGAAAACAGAGAATGGCGTGATTCCATGCGGCTTCGGGTGGATTACAACAACATGATGCAGGAATTTGTGGGGATGCGCGGTATTGGCGCGGCCATGCTTGCAGAGCAGAGGCCACAGTATGAGGCGGCAGCACTGCGTATGGAAGAAAAGCGCGGCGAAATGAAGTGGCGCCAGCTTCCCTTTAGCCAGAGCGAAGTGGTTCACCAAATTCTTGAAACCGCCGCATGGGTGCGAAGGAACTGCGATGCTTTTGTTGTGCTTGGCATCGGAGGCAGCGCGCTTGGCCCCATCGCAGTGCAGCAGGCGCTTTCCCATTTGCGCTACAATGACCTGCCTGCCGCAAAGCGTAGTGGCCCCAAGCTTTATGTTGAGGATAACATTGATCCGGAACGGATGGCGTCTTTGATGGATGTAATCGACCCTGCCCGCACGGTGTTTAATGTTATTACGAAATCAGGTAGTACCTCCGAAACGATGTCGCAGCTGCTTTGGGCAACAGACTTTCTGAAAAATGCCGTTGGCGACGCATGGCGGGAGCATGTTATCGCTACAACGGACGCGGAGAAAGGGAACCTGATCAAAATCGCAAAGGAAAACGATCTTAGAACGTTCTTCGTGCCGGATGGCGTGGGTGGCCGCTTCAGCGAACTCTGTCCGGTCGGCCTGCTTGCTGCGGCCGTATGTGGGATTGACATCGAAGAACTTCTTGCCGGGGCGGCATATATGGACGCGCTTTGTTCTGAGCAAGATGCATTGAAAAATCCGGCGTACATTCTCGCGGCGCTTGAGGTTCTTGCAATGAAGCAGGGCTGTAATATCAGCGTCCTGATGCCATATGTGGATTCGCTTCGCTTTATGTCCGATTGGTATGCGCAGCTTTGGGCGGAATCGCTCGGCAAACGGTACGCGTGCTCTGGCCGGGAAATCTATGCCGGCCAAACGCCTGTAAAGGCACTCGGCGTAACGGATCAGCATTCCCAAGTGCAGCTGTACACAGAAGGTCCGTTCGATAAGGTGATCACGTTCCTCGGGGTAGACCGGTATCGTGTGGAAGTTCCAATCCCCCATGCATATGACCATATCCCGGACGTAGCGTTTTTGAGCGGCCATACGTTCAATGAACTCATTAAGGCGGAGCAAGCAGCCACTGAATATGCTGTGTGCAAGTCGGGCCACATGAGCAAAACCATCACCTTGCCGGAGGTAAACGCGTTTACAATTGGCGAACTGATCTGCCTGTTTGAGCTTCAAACAGCGTTCGCGGGTGAATTGCTCGGACTGAACGCGTTTGACCAACCAGGCGTAGAGGAAGGGAAGAAGGCAACTTACGCACTGCTCGGCAAACCAGGATTTGCGGCAAAAAAAGCAGAGCTTGACGCAAGGCCTGCGCGGGATATGCGCTATCAGGTTTAAATGAAATCCGGCGCATAATTTTATGGCCCTTTTGTTAATTTCCCCCGATTGGCTGACAGACCGGGGGAAATGCTGTACAATAAGCTTAGCGCTTTAATTCGGAGGAACTGCATGAAACGAAAAATCGCGTTTCTGCTTGCAGCTGCGTTGCTTTTTGCGTGCAGCGGCTGCGCAAAAAAAATGGAGGAGGCATCGTTGCCATCCAGCACCAATTCCCCTGCGGAACCGGAAACGCCCGGGCAGCTGAATGCGGGCGTGCCTGTCACAGCAGCCGGAAAAGGCTTTGACTTAATTGGCCTTGTGATAGATGACGATGGTTCTGACCGAGCCTACATGACCATGTACGGCTTTTTGCATACCGCAGAAAACCTTTCCTATGCGGCGAAAATATACCGTGCAACCGCAGGAGAAGGGATGCTTTCCGCCGTAGACGAAGCGATTGCGGACGATGTGAATGCACTCCTTGTGTTCGATCCAACCTGCGGAAGCGATGCCGCAATCGGGCGCGCTGCAGAAAATGGGATAAAGGTTGTTGTGCCGTATTATGAAAGCTCTGCCGCGGGGCTTGATGCAAACATCATAGCGGATACCTCGGAATATTATGATGAGCTTGCCCGTGGCCTTGCCGAGCGCATGACGGAGCGAAGCCTGAAGTCTGGCCGCATTCTGATTTATGGGGCGGATACGGCAGCATGCTATGCAGCATTTTCGGCATCTATTGCGTCTGCCTATCCGCAGTTCCGCGTGGAGGCATTCGACCGCACGGCAGTCGATGAGCAGGGGGCCATCGACGAACTTGCAACCTACCTGCTCTATAACCGGGACATAAAGGGTATGTATGTAGTGGATAGCGAGGCGGCCTCCATTGCGATTCAGGCGCGTTCAAAAGCGCAGAAAACGTTCCGCGCGGAAGGCGCTCCAAGCCCGACGCCGGAACCCACCCCTGCACCCGGTATGACGCCGGAGCCAACACCGAACCCAGGTCTGCTTACACAGATCACCATTACGGTGTTTTGCAATGGTTTGAGCGACGACAATTATGGTTTGTTCAGCGACAACGACATCTATGCACTCTGCATCGAGCCTTATTATGAGGCTGCGGCAGAGGCAACCATGGCGCTTGATGAGCTTTTGCGCGGCGATACAGTGCCTCCGGTTTCCCGCGTAAACAGGCCTATCATTTACAACGACACAGCCGACAAGTACAAAGCCATTTTTGAACAAATGAAAGCTTTGTTTAACATTACCTGACCGAAGGAAACCGCTTTATGCTCGACAGAAAGCTGCTTAAACAAATTGACTGGGTCACCATCATCCTCGTTTTGGCGTTGGTTGCAATTGGTCTTATTAGCATTGCTAGCATCATGGCTTCTCCCTTTGATGGAGACGAGGCTTCTGTAAGCGATTACTTGGCAAAGCTAAACCTCAATTATGTGCAGCGTCAGGGCGTGAACTTTCTTGTCGGCATAGCGGCATTTTTGATTGTAATCGTGTTTGATTACAGCTTTTTCAAGCTGCTGATCAAATATGCTTATATTGGAAATGTGGCGCTTCTGCTCATTTTATTTACAGTAGAAAAAACACGTGGTATTGCGGGTTGGTTTGTCTTTGAAGCAATCGACCGTGCAATTCAACCAGCTGAGCTATGCAAGGTGTGCATCATTATTTTCCTTGCAAAAATTGTTTCAGAGGGGATGGACCAGAATCATGGAAGGCTGCGTTCTTTCAAGTCCATCCTGTTTGCGCTTGCAGTCTGCGGCCTTCCAACGGTGCTGGTCATGCTTCAGCCGGACTTTGGCACTGCGTTTGTTTACATCTGCATTCTGGTTTTTATTTTGTTCATTGCGCGCATTGGTTGGGGGTATATTGTTGCCGCCGCCGGCGCGCTCGCAGCCGGACTGCCGCTTGCATATTTTTTTGTGATGAACGATGACCAGCGTTTCCGCATTGATGTTTTTCTGGACCCAAGTCTCGATCTTTCCAACAGCGGATATAACGTATATCAATCCAAGATTGCCATTGGCTCAGGGCAACTCTATGGGAAAGGGTATTTTAGCTCAGGCACGCTGGCACAGCTTCGCTTTGTGCCGGAACGCCATACCGATTTTATCTTTGCGGGAATTGTAGAAGGTTTGGGCTTTATCGGTGGCACATTGATTATCCTTCTTTATTTCATGTTGGTATTTCGATGGCTTTGGATCTCGTTCAAAGCGAAGGACAATTTTGGAACATGCCTTGTTGCCGGCGTGATTGGCATGCTGCTCGCCCACGTATTCGAGAATATCGGCATGACGATGGGTCTTATGCCCGTCACCGGAATTCCTCTTCCCTTTTTAAGTTATGGGGGCTCGAATCTTCTCACAAACATGATTGCGGTCGGTATCGTTGAAAACGTGTGCATGCGCCGGCCGGTCAAAAAATAACTCAAACCGTTGTTGAAACACCGCTCCTGCGCATATACTCTACCGCGCGGGAGGTGTTGTTATGGAAGAAAAACGCAATAAAGTGGAACTTTCAGGCTTTATATCCGAAGAAACGAATATGATGCTGCGTTTGCCGCGCGTGCGTTCCGGGCGAAGCGCGGAACCGCGCCGCAGCATGCGGGAGGCAAGACGGGGAAGGCCCTCCCAATCGCAGCCGTTTGATGCGACTTCTATGCTCGTAAAATGCGGCATTTGCGCTGCTGCATGTGCGCTCGTGCTGCTGCTGAAATGGATTGGCACACCCACTACGGACAGTGCGCTGCAAACGGTCAAAGAAGCCGTGAATGAAGAAAGCGAACTTGACGATATGCTTGGAAAACTGAAATTTGTTGAATTGCCGGGCATTTTGGAGGTTTTCTCCAGCAGCGGGAAACTGCAGCCGCCGATTGAGGCAAGCGAAAGCGAGTCGCTCCGCGACAGTACCCTGCTTGTGCTGACGGCAGGCCAGGAGCAAAACGTATCTGCTTGTCTGGATGGCAATGTAAAGGAGACGGGAGCGGATAAAGATCTTGGAAATTATGTACGCATTGTCGCTTCGGACGATAAGGAGCTTTTCCTTTACGGGCTTTCCAGCATAAGCGTAGAAGTGGGGCAGCCCCTTCTAAAAAGCGATTATGTCGGTTCGATTGAAGCGGGGGGAAAACTCTATGTTGGGCTTTTAATTCAGGGACAGCCGGAAAATCCCGCCGCATACTTTATTTTGAAGACTGGAAATGTTTGATGCGGCTAGGCAAGCTACGAAACACGGAAATTGAATGCAGTCCATTTGTGTTGCTGCCGATTCTTTACGCGCTGCTTGCGGGACGCCCCGGAACAATGCTACTAAATCTATTGGCTCTGTTTCTGCATGAGCTTTGTCATGCTTTTGTTGCACGCGCAATGGGGTATCGGATCAAGCGCATCGAGCTCCAGCCTTTTGGTTTCGTGGCCCGCATTGAAAAACGCATCGGAAACCGATGGGATGAACTTGCCATCGCTTCTGCGGGGCCGTTGTTCAGCCTGGTTTCCGCGGCTGCCTGCGGAGCGCTATGGGCAAGCGAAAGCCTGCATCTGCCCGGGCGCACGCTCATTGCGCAGTTTGGGCGCATCAACGCATTGCTGGGCATTATCAACCTTGTTCCAGCGCTGCCGCTGGATGGCGGCCGCATGGCGGAATCCTTGCTGCGCATGGTACTCCCGTCACGCCAAGCCTCGCAGCTTCTCCTTTTTCTTGGGAGCATCACCGGAGCTGCCGCAATTGTCGGCGGCATTTTTGTTCCCACTGAAGTTGATACGCAAACAATGCTTTTCATTATGGGGGCTTTTTTGCTGCTTGCTGTCTGGCGGGAAAGCAGGCAAACCAAAGAAGCACGCATCGATGGAGTCCTGCGCCGTTTTGAAACAATACGTGCCGGCGATTGCCTCCGCGTGCGCTTTATTGCCTTGCATCAATCTGTGCGCGGTGAGGATGCGCTGCGTTTTACAGACCCACGCAATATCACATATATCCTCGTTGTAAACGATGCGATGGAAGAGATTGGACGCCTCAGCGAATCGCGTCTGCTCGATGGCATAGCGCGCCTCGGTATGGGGGCAACGCTCCATGCAATCTTATTGTTACATTGACCTTATGCGAATTCAGTGATAAACTGAAGATGGCAAAAATACCATCTGGAGGGCGTTTTGGATTCACAACTGATCGATCGCATTCTATCGTCCGTAGAAAAGCCTGCACGCTATATGGGCGGAGAGCTGAATATGACACAGAAAACCGATGCTGAACTACGCTTTGCGCTTGCGTTCCCCGATGTTTATGAGATCGGCATGTCGCACCTTGGTTCACGCATCCTGTACCACATTTTAAACGCGCGGGAGAACACAATTTGCGAGCGCGTTTTTGCGCCTTGGCCTGACATGGAACGTGCGTTGCGCGAAAATGGAGTGCCCCTGTTTACACTTGAAACAAAGCGTCCGCTTGCAGATTGCGATGTAATTGGATTCTCTTTGCTTTATGAGATGTGTTATACAAACATCCTCACAATGCTTGAGCTTTCTGGCTTGCCATTTCGTTCAAAAGAGCGAGACGGCAGCATGCCGCTTATCGTTTGCGGTGGGCCCTGTGCCTGCAATCCGGAACCATTGGCCCCGTTTGTGGATGCTTTCCTGATCGGAGACGGTGAAGAGCTGATTGAAGAGTTTGCAGACGCCGTTCTTAAGGCAAAACAGCAGGGATGGGACAAGCTGACTCTGCTGCGATCGATCGCTCAAATACCGGGCATTTACGTTCCATCATTTTATGAGCCTGTCTACGATGAGACGGGCCGCTTCCAACGCATGGCTGTGATAGAGCCAGATGTGCCGCATCGCATTACGCGGCGTGTGGTCAAAGATTTGGAGCATGCGCCGTATATCGGGAAACCAATTGTGCCCTACATGTCCATTGTGCATGATCGTATCGCGCTTGAATTATTCCGCGGTTGTACGCGCGGGTGCCGGTTCTGCCAGGCAGGTTTTATCTATCGTCCCATTCGGGAGCGCAATCGTGAAACAGTGATGGAGCAGGCGCGTGAACTGATAGCCTGTACAGGCTATGATGAGGTTTCTCTCTTCTCCCTGAGTTCGGGGGATTATTCAGAAATCCACACACTCGTACCGGAAATCATGGACGAATTTGAAAAGAAGCGCGTTTCAATTTCATTTCCGTCCCTTCGCATTGACGCATTCATGAAGGATGATCTGGAACGCATGCAGTCTGTGCGCAAGGCAGGGCTGACGTTTGCACCTGAAGCAGGAACCCAGCGCCTGCGTGATGTCATCAATAAAGGGGTGCAGGAGGAGGATCTGCTGCGCTCTGCACAGGATGCTTTTGAGGCGGGCTGGAACAGCGTGAAGCTCTATTTTATGATCGGCCTTCCTACAGAAACGGAGGAAGATCTCCTCGGCATTGCCGACCTTGCCCGAAAAGTATCTGCGCTGTTTTACAGCATGCCAAAGGAAAAGCGTGGGAAAGGCCTGCGCCTCAGCGTAAGCGCTTCCTCCTTTGTGCCGAAGCCATTTACCCCGTTTCAGTGGGAACCGCAGGACACAAAGGAAACGCTTATGGAAAAGCAAAAGTTCCTGCGCGCGGCCATGAAGGGGATTCGGGGCGCAGAGTTTTCATATCATGCACCGGACGTCAGCGTTCTGGAAGCGGTCTTTGCGCGCGGCGATCGCCGCCTTGCGGACGTGATGGAGGCCGCGTATCACTATGGCGCACGGTTCGATTCCTGGGACGAGCATTTTAAGCCCGAAGCTTGGAGCGCTGCCTTTGTCGAAACCGGCGTGCTGCCTTCCGATTATGCCCATAGGCGGCGTGAGCCCGGGGAACCGTTGCCTTGGGGGCACATCGACATGTTGGTGACAGAGGCGTATCTTATGCGCGAGCTTGCCCGTGCGAACGGGGCGCTCACAACAAGGGATTGCCGCGGTGGATGCAATGGGTGTTTTGGAGAAAAGTATGCGGATTATTGCAAGGTTTGAAAAGGGGGAAGCGGTGCGCTTCGTTTCCCATCTCGATATTCAGCGCACGTTTCAACGCGCCTTCCGCCGCGCGGATATCCCCCTCGCCTATTCGCAGGGGTTTAACCCACACCCGCAGCTTTCGTTTGCAACGGCGCTTTCCCTGGGTTATACAAGCGAAGCGGAATGGTTTGACGTAAGGCTTGCGCAGGATATGTGCCCCGACGCGTTTCGGGATGCGGTAAATGCGGCGCTTCCCGGCGGCTTTCGCCTTCTGGAGGCGGCGGCCGCAGCCGAAGGTCTGCCAGCTTTAACGGCGCTCATGGCGGCGGCATCCTATACGATTCGGTTCTTTCCTGCGGCTGCTTCTGTTGCGGAAGGGATAGAACAGGCGTTTTACAGCATGGTACAGGCTCCCGTTTACGTTGAAAAGCGGACAAAGGGAGGAACAAAAACGGTGGATATCCGCCCGTTGTTGCTGGATTTCAAGTTCAGCCGTCCAGCCGATGACGATTCCTTGTCCCTTTCCCTTTTTGGCGTTGCGGATGCAAAGGGAAGTTTAAATGTAGATCTTCTGCTTGGAGCGCTTGCTTCCCGCTGCTCCTGCGCTTTTTCTTATCGTGTGCACCGAACCGCCATTTATTCAGCAGATGGCATCGTTATGCCCGCCTTGCCACAGGATATGAAAGACTTCAGGAAATGCTAATGCCAAATCGGCACACCATGAATTTTCAATTAGGAGCGAATATCGTGGAAAAGGAAATCATTGTTGATATTAACCCATATCAAACCAGGGTGGTTTTGCTTGAGGACGGTTCCCCGAGCGAAATTTATATCGAACGCAGAGGGCGCGAGCGTCTTGTCGGCAATATTTATAAAGGCCGGGTACAGAACGTTTTGCCGGGGATGCAGGCTGCTTTTGTCGATATTGGTTTGGAACGCAACGCTTTCCTTTATGCGGGAGACATCCAAATCGACCGCTCCGATTTTACGTTTCATGGGCAGCAGAGCGAGCTCAAGTCCGCTCCATTGAACATCAAAGATATCGTTAAACCGGGGCAGGAAGTTCTGGTGCAGATTGTAAAAGAGCCTGTTGGCACAAAGGGCGCCCGTGTTACTACAAATATTACCCTCCCAGGGCGAACGCTCGTTCTGATGCCAAGCGTGAACTACGTTGGCGTTTCTCGCCGCATTGAGGATGAGTGTGAACGGACACGTTTGAAGAACCTGCTCGAAGGCCTTACCGCCGAACAGAAAATGGGAGTGATTGTCCGCACGGCTGCGGAAGGGAAAGGGGAGGAGGAATTCCAAGCGGATTTACACTTCCTGATTCGCCTCTGGGAACGTATTCAACAAAAGAGCAGGCTTGTCAGCGCACCGCGATTGATTCATGCAGAGGAACCGCTCGTGTTCCGCACAATTCGTGATCTGTTCACGCCGGACATTAAGCGCCTTGTGATCAATGACCGCGAGTTCTGCGAAAAAATCCAGCTCGTTGCAGGGATTATTTCACCAACATTGCGCGACCGGGTAGAGCTTTATGAAGATGTGCCTGATATGTTTGATCTTTTGGGGCTGGAGAGCGCAATTGACAAAGCGCTTGCCCGCAAGGTATGGATGAAAAACGGCGGCTACATTATCATTGACCAAACAGAGGCGCTTACCACCATTGACGTTAACACGGGAAAATACGTTGGAACGGATAATCTTCAAGAAACGATTACCGTTACCAATTGCGAGGCCGCAAAGGAGATCGCACGCCAACTTCGGTTAAGGGACATCAGCGGCATAATTATTGTAGATTTTATTGATATGGATGAAATTGCAGACAAAGAGCGCGTACTTGCCACGCTGCGCACCGAGTTGCAAAAGGACAGGACGAAATCTAACGTGCTTGGCATTACACAGCTTGGCCTTGTGGAGATGACGCGAAAAAAAACGCGGCAATGCATTTCCCATACCCTTCAATCGCCTTGCCCTTACTGCGGGGGGGATGGCAAAGTGCTCTCGCATGAAACCGTGGTGTTAAAGGCGCGCAAGCAGCTCATGCGCATGATCAGCATGGACGCATCCTGCGATTATTTGCTGCGGGTGCATCCGCATATCACCGAAATCATTGCAGATCACTCTTTGCCGCAGGCGCCAATCTTGCCCATAACGAATGGAAGAACAATTTATGTGCAGGGTGACGGACATATGCGTGTTGACGAGTTTGAAGTTACGCGCCTGAGTTCTCAGGAAGATGTCCGTCACGCCCAGACGGTGGCAAGGGCTTATCCCGGAACATGAACCGGGACAAAAATTTTTTAAAAAACTAGTGACAGAACAAGATTTGTCTGTTATAATAAGAAACCGTTGGTGCACGTTGTGCATGGCGCGCCAATGTAGCTCAGTTGGTAGAGCGGCGCACTCGTAATGCGCAGGTCTGGGGTCCGAGTCCCCACATTGGCTCCAGTCTCGGGGCGTAGCGCAGTTTGGTAGCGCGTTTGGTTCGGGACCAAAAGGTCGCATGTTCAAATCATGTCGCCCCGACCATGAAAAAAGCTAGGTTTTACCTAGTTTTTTTCGTTTCACGCTATTTTTGCTTTCCTCATAAAAATGGCATCAAGTATAACCCTTTTTTCTTCATTCATGATATAATAAATATAACTGTCCAAAGAGAAGTGGGAAAGGGTATACTACAATGAAAAAAGCAATAAAAGCAATCGGAATTACCTTTGCCGCGTTTTTTCTGCTTATAGCAGGCTATGCTTCGTACCTTTTTGTGACCTATGACCGCATTGCGGATATGCAGGAGCTTTCAATTATTCAACCGCAGGATATAACAGAATCTGCGCCAGCATCCTTGCAGCTTGGGGAGGAATATAGTGCCGCAACTTATAATATTGGCTTCGGAGCCTACACGCCGGAATACAGCTTCTTTATGGATGGCGGGAAATCCTCCTGGGCGGCCAGCAAAGAGAGCGTACTGAATACCGTGGAGGGCGCCTCCAGCCTGATCGTCGCTCTCGATCCGGACTTTGCTTTGATTCAGGAAATAGACTTGGATGCAACGCGGAGCTACCATATAGATCAATATGAGCTTTTGCGCAAAGCTATGCCGGACTATTATTCAACGTTTGCGGTCAATTATGATTCCGCATTTCTTGCTTACCCTTTCACGGAGCCGCACGGAAAAAGCAAATCAGGCCTTGCGCTCTTTTCACGTTTCCCCATTGCGGGAAGCATGCGCCGGAGCTTCCCGATTTCCACCTCAATCACAAAATTTTTTGATCTTGACCGCTGCTACAGCGTTTCCCGCTTTCCGGTAGAAAACGGGAAAGAGCTTGTGATCCTCACGCTCCATATGTCTGCCTATGGCAATTCGGATGAAATTCGTGAAGGGCAGATTCTTATGCTTTGCGAGGACATGGGACGGGAATATTCCGCCGGCAACTATGTGATTTGTGGCGGAGACTTCAATCATGACTTAAAAGCGCTTGCGGATGACAACATGGAACGGGAGTCTTGGGCATATCCATTTCCGCGGGAAAAACTTCCGGAGCATTTTGAGTTTTGCATCGATATGCTGTGTGGTGAGGAGCGCGTGCAACTATGGAATAGCGCCAGAAATGCGGACATGGAATATGTGCCTGATCTAACCTATACCGTTACGCTTGATGGGTTCATTATTTCTGATAATATAAAATGCACCGCATATGAGAACATAAACACAGGCTACTGCTATTCGGATCACGATCCCGTGCTCCTGCGGTTCCAGCTCTTGGACTAATTTAATCGATCGATTTAAAAGAAAGGTGGGTATTTCAATGCTTTTTCTTTGTTATCCCAAATGCAGCACCTGCCAGAGAGCACAACGCTGGTTGGATGGCCACGGTATTTCCTATGATCTGCGCGATATCAAACTTGAACGTCCTACGCTTGACGAACTCAAAACCTGGTATGCAAAAAGCGGCCTTCCGCTCAAGCGTTTCTTTAATACCAGCGGCCTGATCTACAAAAACATGCAGTTGAAAGAGCGCTTGCCTGAGATGGCGGAAGGAGAACAGCTTATGCTTCTGTCTTCGGACGGCATGCTCGTGAAGCGTCCGATTTTAATTGGGGATGGGTTCGTGCTTGTTGGTTTCAAAGAAAGCGAATGGGCAGCAGAGCTTGGGATTTAGGGAATTCTATGTTCCATAGGGTGACAGGAGCTCATGCGTCAGTTACCCTGAAGCCATAAACTGTTGAAATTGGAGGCTTCATATGGATCCCAGAAAAATAGGCGCCTTCATCGCAGCTGGCCGCAAGGAGAAAGGATTCACCCAAGGCGCCCTTGCATCTCTGCTTGGCGTTACCGACAAAGCGGTGTCTCGATGGGAAACCGGGCGAGGTTTGCCGGACATTACGATGTTGCCCTGCCTCAGTACTGCCCTTGATGTGTCGGCGAGCGAGCTTCTTGCCGGGGCGCGGATTGAAAAAGAAAATGTTCCGCAAGCTGCGGAGCAGCTACTCGTCAATGCACTTTCGGAAAAGCGGCGCATTGTGCGCGGAGTCGTAAGCAGCTGCATTGCGCTGTTGGTTGTTCTTTTACTTGCATTGTTCTTCTTTTACGGCCCGGCCGTGTTTCAGCGCGGTAACCCTTTGCCGTATCTCAGGGCAATGGCAATACTGAATCGTAAGCAGCCGTTTGCGGAAGTGCCGCAGCGAAGCGGCGAATATATTTCCCTGCTGGGCGAAGCAGCCGAAGCAGCCGTTCTTACACATATCGAAGCTGAATATGATGCCATTGCATGCAATCAGCACGGAAGAGCGTTTGTTTTCCAACAGGGAGAAACGCGCTTTTATGTTATGACAGAGGTATACTGGGGACGTTTCCGGGTCTGGGTAATCCCACCGCCCCCTACGTCAGAGGCTGCAGATACGGAAGAATAGCACGATAGGCCTCCGCAAGCGCACTGAACGGCATCGCGCAATTTGCCGGGCTTGGGGAGGGGAGGCAAATGCATCCGCTTCCGCAAAGACGCGTATAAAATTTTGCCGCAACCCTACCGGTTGTAAATACGGCGCGGATGTCCGCTGCTGCGAAGATCGGCGTGAAATCGTTAGCAACCGGGTCACGAATGCTGCTGTCCGCAGCACCCGTGATTTTACACGATGCAAGCACATCCCAAAGGGCGATACCTCTTCGCAGGAGCATTGCCCTTTTTTCTTCTATTGAACTTGGCAACGGCTCTTGCAGAACGGTGGAGAGCACATGCCAGAAGCGGTTTTGCGGATGGCCATAATAAAACCCCTGCGCACGTGATTTGGGCGAGGGAAAGGTGCCAAGGATCAGGATGCGCGAATTAGCATCATATATGGGCAGGAGTGTGTGATAGATCGTTTCCATGAAGCAAAGTATAACATACAAGCTTCGAAATATGCAAAAGAAAGAAGTATGGCGGAATCGAATATGGCATGATATAATCGAACATGATTTATTGTGGATGGAGAAGATTTAAATGAAGCACAGAATCACAGCCGTAGACATGGATTCGATCGCAGAGGAGCTTGGCGTAGAGCCGGGCTGGTCGCTTGTATCCGTTGACGGAGAAGCTGTGCTCGATGTGATTGATTATGAACAGCTGACAACGAAGGAAACGTTGGAGCTTTGCTTTGAAACATCAGATGGTGAAAGCGTTTATGCTGACGTAGAAAAGGAGCTCTATGAGCCGCTTGGCTTAAACTTTGAAAGTGGATTGATGAGCCCAATTAAAAGCTGTAAGAACCACTGCGTGTTTTGTTTCATTGACCAAATGCCCAAGGGAGTGCGCAGCACCCTGCATGTTAAGGATGACGATTGGCGGCTGTCCCTCATCATGGGGAACTATGTAACGCTCACGAACATTGATGATACAGAGTTTATGCGCATCCTGAAGCGCCGCGTCAGCCCGCTTTATATTTCCGTACATGCTACGGATGGGGAAGTGCGCAAGACCATGATGCGCAATCCCACGGCCGTGCGCCTGATGGAGCGCTTGAGTAGGCTTAAGCGGGAGGGCATGCAGTTTCACGCGCAAATTGTGCTTTGCCCGGGGCTGAACGATGGCGAGATCCTTACGAATACGCTCAGCGATCTTTTTTCGCTCGCGCCTGCCGCGCAGTCCGTGGCAGTGGTTCCCGTTGGCCTTACAAAGCACAGGAATGGACTAACGCCGCTTCGGACGCTGACACGTGAAGAAGCGCGGGAAGCGATTTCCCGCGTGGAAGCGTGCAATGCGCGTGCATTGCAGGAGACGGGGCAAGGCTTTGCCTATGCTTCGGATGAAATGTACTGCATTGCGGGCCTTCCGCTGCCCCCATATGAGGAATATCAGGAGTTCCCACAAATCGAAAACGGCGTTGGGCTCCTGCGCAAATTTGAAGCCGAATTTAAAGAAGCACTTGCGGAAAAGGCTCCGCTTGAAAGCCCGGTAACGGTGGATGCTGCAACAGGCGCTTCCGCATTTCCGTTTTTGCAGCCGTTGTTTGCCCTGCTTGCACCCTATGGAATCCGAATTGTGCTGCATCGCATTGAAAATGATTATTTCGGCCATAGTGTGACTGTAAGCGGCCTCATGACAGCGGGCGATCTTGCTGCGCAGCTCAAGGGGAAGCTCGCAAGCGGGATGCTTCTTTTGCCGGACGACACTTTGCGTGAGCGCGAAGATGTTTTCCTTGATGGGGAGCATTTGGAAGGGCTTCAAAACCGGCTTTCCGTGCGGATCGTGCCGCTTTGCGCAAGCGACGGCACGCTGTTCATTGAGGAATTGTTTGATACATTAAAAAACTGGAAATAAAACGAGGTATACAGGGATATGGCAAAACCTTTGGTTGCGGTTGTGGGCCGGCCCAACGTGGGAAAATCCACACTTTTTAACAAGGTTGTCGGAAAGCGGATCGCCATTGTGGAAGATACGCCCGGCGTTACGCGGGATCGAATCTATGGTGACGCGACATGGCTTGAGTATAACTTTGCTTTGGTGGATACCGGGGGAATCGAGCCCACGCGCGATGATGTTATCAGCGTGCAGATGCGCCGGCAGGCAGAGCTTGCAATCGAAACGGCGGATGTCATCGTTTTTCTTGTGGATGGGCGAGAAGGCATTACGGCGGCAGATGCGGAGGTTGCAGAAATGCTTCGCCGGTCTCGCAAGCCGGTCGTGCTCGGCGTGAATAAGGTGGATCACATTAAGTATGCGGATTCGGTGTACGATTTTTACGAGCTCGGTATTGGCGCGCCCGTCGCACTTTCTGCAGAGCAGGGGCTCGGCATTGGCGACCTGTTGGATGAAGTTGTTTCTTATTTTGAAAAGAACCCGGAGGATGAGCATCCGGAAGTGACGAACATTGCGGTAGTGGGGAAACCAAATGTTGGAAAATCCAGCTTGGTAAACGCGCTGCTCGGCCAGGAGCGCACGATTGTGAGCGATATCGCGGGAACAACGCGGGACGCAATAGACACGCCTTTCACCTATGGCGGGCGAGATTATATGCTTGTTGATACGGCGGGTATCCGGCGGAAGCGTGCGATTGAAGATGAAAGCATTGAGCGCTACAGCGTAATCCGCTCGCTCGGTGCGATTCGCCGCGCAGACGTGGTGCTGATTGTGATTGATGCGGCAGAAGGCTTAAGCGAGCAGGATGTGCGCATCGCAGGCTATGTACACGAAGAAGGAAAGGCTTCGGTCTTAATCGTAAACAAGTGGGATCTTATCGAAAAGGATACACACACGATGAACGAATTTAAAAAGAAGCTTTCGGCCGACCTGGCGTTTATGGATTATGTGCCAATGCTTTTTATTTCAGCCTTAAGCGGCCAACGCGTCGGCAAGGTGATGGAACAGGCGGATTTCGCATATGCGCAGAACTGTTTGCGCGTTTCTACCGGCACGCTCAATGACATCGTTTCCGAAGCTGTAATGGTTACGGAACCGCCTTCGGATAAGGGCCGCCGCCTGAAAATCTACTATGCAACACAGGTATCGGTTAAGCCGCCCACGTTCGTCCTGTTTGTGAATGAGCCGGAGCTGATGCATTTTTCCTATAAACGATACATGGAAAATTATATCCGCAAGTCCTTTGGGCTTACGGCAACCCCCATCCGGCTTCTCGTGCGCCAGCGCACGAAAAATGCACCGCTCTGATTCAAAATTAAAAGGCGCCATTCAATTTGCCCTCCTTCCATATGGAAAGAGGGCATGTTTCTTTTCCGCGGCACATATACTTCACTAGTCGATTTATAACAGTGGGGAGGACACCTGAATGGACAGGACTGAATTATACCGCGATATCGCGGAACGAACGAATGGAGATATCTATATTGGTGTGGTCGGCCCCGTCCGGACGGGAAAATCGACCTTTATCAAACGTTTCATGGATCTCCTCGTATTGCCGGGGATGGAGGATCCGCATGCGAAGGAACGCCTGACAGATGAGCTGCCGCAAAGCGCTGCAGGACGGACCATCATGACAACGCAGCCAAAGTTCGTCCCGAACGAGGCTGCGCAACTGAAAATCAGCGACACGACTTCTATCCGGGTCCGCATGGTAGATTGCGTTGGCTATATGGTTCCGGGTGCGGTTGGACACATTGAAAACGACATGCCGCGCATGGTACGCACGCCTTGGCATGATCATGACATCCCCTTTGAAGAAGCTGCGGAAATCGGCACGCGGAAGGTCATCACGGAGCATTCTACCATCGGTGTTGTTCTGACGACGGACGGCAGCATCACCCAGATTGGCCGCGAGGATTACGTGGAGGCAGAGGAACGGGTTATCCGTGAGCTGAAAGAGCAGGGAAAACCCTTCGTAATCGTCCTGAACAGCACACACCCCAACAATGCAGAAACGCTTGCGCTTGCCATGGCCATGCAGGAAAAATACGACGCTACCGTGCGGGCCGCAGATGTAATGCAAATGTCATCTGCAGAGTTTTATGATCTCATGGAACTCGTGCTGATGGAGTTCCCGATCCGTATGGTACATGTGGCACTTCCGGAATGGATCAGCGCACTCGATCTTCAGCACTGGCTGGTTCAGCGTATCATGGAACCGGTTTATGCAGCGTCAGAACAACTCTCACGCATGCGAGATTACGGGAAACTCACAGAGTTACTTTCCGGCATAGAAGGTTTTGAAAGCCCTCTGGTAAAACGGGTCGCACTTGGAAGCGGGGAAATTGAAGTTGACCTCAGGCCGGAGAGCAGCCTGTTTTATACGGTGCTTGGCGAGGCCTGCGGTTATGAAATTCGGGACGACGCGCATCTAATCGCTTCAATAAAAGAATTCGTTGCAGCGAAGCGGGAGTACGACAGACTGCGCGGCGCGCTCGATGCAGCTTACAGAACGGGCTACGGCATGGTTCCGCCTGCCATGGATGAGATGTCGCTTGATGAGCCGGAGATCATGCAGCATGGCAGCCGCTTCGGCGTGCGGCTGCATGCGAAAGCAACCGGGCTGCATATGATTCGTGTTGATATTGAGTCCGAAGTTTCGCCTCTTGTCGGAACGGAAGATCAGGCAGAAGAGTTCCTTGCCTACTTGATGGAAGCAGCCAAACGAGATTCCGCCGGAATTTGGAATACGAATATCTTTGGTAAACCGCTCTATGACCTTGTTAAAGAAGGTATGACGGGCAAAGTAAACCGTCTGCCGGACGAGGTACAGCAGCGGCTTCAGGAAACGCTGCAACGCATGGTAAACGAAGGCTGCAATGGGCTGATCTGCATTTTGTTATAGAATGCACGTATGAGCAAGATGCATGGCCAACCGGCAATGATGTTTACCATGCATCTTGCTTGCTTTATTTCGATATCCCGGTCAAAAAACATATCGCTGCAAGCACTTGACAAATACACGCCGGAATGCTACTATATTCAAGGTTCGAGAAAATCGAACCGCGCGTAGTCTTTCTGGGTGTGGCGCAGTTTGGTAGCGTGCTTGAATGGGGTTCAAGAGGCCGGAAGTTCGAATCTTCTCACCCAGACCAAAAACATAAAAGCAGGATGCTTAGCATCCTGCTTTTATGTTTAAACCGTTTGTAAACACTTTTTTCGGCCGGTTGCTTTTTCTTTTCTGTAAGGTTACCATAAGAAGGAATTGAGGGAGGAGCTTGATTTTGGGATTTGCGTTTTCGTTTTTTACAGGTTCCGCGGAGCTCATGTTTGCTGCTGCAATCATTGCAGCGGCGGTGTACCTTCCTGTTTTTTTGCTGCAAAGGAGGCGGAATAAAAATCTGCCCATTTTGCGGCATGCCGCAAACTACGCCTTATGCGGCTATTTACTTCTTCTGGTGTATGCGGTTTTTCTTTATGGAATAAACTATATATAAACTATTTGAGTGGATATGATGAGGCGGCCGCCCGGCGTTTAAACCTGCGCCCGCTCACGGAACTGTTCTCCGCCATGTTTGAAGAAGCCGGCATCCTTGGTTCGCAGGTTACGCTCAACGTGCTGCTTTTTGTGCCGCTCGGATTGCTGCTGCCATTGGTGTTTCCCATCAAGTTCAATCGGTTTTGGAAGGTTGCGCTTTGCGCATTATGCACAACGTTCAGCATCGAAGCAATTCAATATTTTATCGGACGATCGGCTGATATTGATGATATACTCGCTAACACTTTTGGCGGAATGTTGGGATTTTGTCTTTTGTGCCTCTGCGACAGCATCTTTTCCCGGCGTGTTTGGTGGAAAAAACTTTGTGCAGCTCAAATTCCTCGCGCTAAATGGCGTACTGTCTGCACCGGCTTGGCGCTTTTGCTTTCCATTGGCATCCCTCTGGCGATCGATATTGCAAGCACACATTCCAGGTACGGTCTTTTGCGCTATGCAACCAGCAAAATTCCGGAAAACGCAATCCTGAACATCCCACTTTCCGATAAGGCGGGGGAGGTGCCCCTATGCTCCTATGCGGGCGATTATTTGCAGACGCTTAGAAGTGTACTCGCGGCGCTTGAAATCAAACCAGAAACCGAGGAGGCACTTCAGGCGCACATCTGGGGAGGCGCGTCGTACATTGACCAATCAGTCCACATCAGCATCCAGAAACAGGGAAATTGGTGTGTGCGTTGGCGTAAATACGATTCGGATGAAGTGGACGCAGCTGACGAAACTGCGTTGCCGGGGAGGGGCAAGGAATTGAGCAATTCCGAAAGACTTTCGCTTACAGGTGGCTTTTTTGAGCCTTTTCTGCTTTCCGGCGAAAGCCTTGCGCCGGAAAACGCTTCCTTTATTCAGGATGACGAAGCACAGCAAGTGACAGTTACTGTTCCCGTAAACACGGAAGATGGAATTGCCGCATGCGATGCACCTGATGCATCTGTTAGCGCAATCTTTCGCGGAGAAGACATGATAGAACTTTCCTTTAACGTGGTGCGTTTGAAAAAACTGGAAGAAACTGTCGAAATCATTTCAGAACGGGATGCATATGATTTTGCCAGGCGGTATGGGAACCTGCAGGTTGGCGGTGGGCGCTGGAGCGCGGATGGCGCCGTCTTGGATGCGGTAAGTTTGAACTATGGCGATTCAATTTATGGAGCAAACCTTTTCCATGCCGATGTGCCCATGATCCCATATTATGTGTTTTCAGGAACGTATCGGGCAGAAAACGGAGAAGTGCGTTCGTGGAGTGTCAGGGTGGACGCACTCCTGCGTTAGCCTGAAAACTTGGTGCGGATTTCAAAATGGTAACGGGAAGAAGGCAGAGTTTCCAACTTATTACTATTCGTTAAACACAAGTTTAACGAATAGTATAGCATGTTTTAAACCTTTTGTGATGCTTGATGGGCTTTAATTGCTCCGGTAGCCAGCTGATCGCAGCGGTTGTTATATTGATTGTCGCTGTGGCCTTTCACTTTTATCCAAGTAATCATATGCGTTTTTGTGTGGCGCAGCAATGCCTCCCAAAGCGCGCGGTTTTCCACCGGCTTTTTTGAGGCGGTCTGCCAACCATTGCGCATCCAATTGTAGATCCATCGCTCATTAAATGCGCGGCAAAGGTACGCGCTGTCCGTGTAAAGCGCAACCTCGCATGGCTCTTTTAAAGCATCCAGCGCCTGGATCGCGGCGGTAAGCTCCATGCGGTTATTGGTGGTTTCCGGTTCATAGCCGGAAAGCTCCCTGCTGTTTTTTCCATACATCAGGATTGCACCCCAGCCGCCTGGGCCGGGGTTTCCAGAACAAGCGCCATCGGTATATATCGTTATTTTTTTCACATTAAGCTTTTCCTTTCAAAAAATGCCCAATTTGTGCTGAAATTATACCATATGTGTTGGCGTTTCGCCACCGGCTATACAATTTGTTTGGATTTTCTGAGAAAAGTTGTTGACAAGTGAAACAAAATACGGTATATTACTAAGCGTCGCCAAAAGCGAAATGCGAACGGGGTGTAGCGCAGTTCGGTAGCGCACGTGCTTTGGGAGCATGGGGCCGGGGGTTCAAATCCCTTCACCCCGACCATATTTATGGCCCCTTGGTCAAGCGGTTAAGACACCGCCCTTTCACGGCGGTAACAGGAGTTCGAGTCTCCTAGGGGTCACCACTTCCCTGTTCTTTGTTCGGGAAACGCTGTTTGTGGGCCTTTAGCTCAGTTGGTCAGAGCGGTCGGCTCATAACCGATTGGTCCGGGGTTCAAGTCCCTGAAGGCCCACCAATCGTTCGAACAACGGCAATGATGGTGAACGCGGCCCGGTAGTTCAGCTGGTTAGAATGCCAGCCTGTCACGCTGGAGGTCAGGGGTTC